>Ga0214544_1002861_pt1 | contig 35997 bp, 18 predicted proteins | sample CNSS3metaG_FD_160074 | JGI IMG/M metagenome (GOLD analysis project Ga0214544, IMG submission 160074) | Root nodule microbial communities from cowpea collected in UCLA plant growth center, Los Angeles, California, USA - CNSS3 | ecosystem: Host-associated > Plants > Roots > Nodule | place: USA...
GAGGTATATTCATCTCGTGCGTGGGACAAGAAATTAGTGGGTGGTCCGTTAGCGGCCCGATATCGGGTGGAATGTCCAAGAAAGTTCGCTAGGATAGACTTTAACTTGGCTCTGATACCATGTTAGAAGTGTATAAGCCATGAGAGAAAGAAGAAAGGATGCGTACAAAAAACGCACAAGAAAAGTTTGGGTAAAAGCCAACTCAAGAGAGTTTGCTTGCTCCCTGATTTATTAGAACCTTTGTTCAATATATATAGTACAATGTCCCATCATATAGAGGGAAAAGTAAAAAATAAAATAAAAAAGAATATTTGATAATAATAAAAGAGAATCAAATATATGATATCTCTATCAGTATAAATAAAAGCAAAAGATATATAATATCTTTATCAAGAATAGTGTGTTGGAACTAGAAAAGAGGCTATTTGTGGCTGAGAAAGACATGATCAATTTGGAGAAGGTAATGGTTTTAGCCTCTATAAATTGGTGTTAGTAAACAATAAATTGTGTCAAGCTCCCTATATCTTTGTGTGCATGTTTGAGGAAAATATAAAAGGTTAATTCATAAAAAAATTACTATACCTCATTTTCTTGTCATTTTCTGTATCTTTACTGCTTCAAAAGAACATTTTACATAAGTTATTTATAACCATTTACAACGGTTATGACGATAATCAATATAATACAATATATATCATTCAAAACAAGTTAAAAGTTATTTGAGTGACATATTGCATTGTTTGCCTTAAAGAATCAATATGTAATATGTCCTTCAAACAAGTTTTTAATTGAATTCATCTCACTTGTCTTGGGACAACATAAGTGAAGCAACAACAAGACTCATTGACAATGATGTCATGGGAAGCTTGTCTTGCAATGTTAAAAAGGGCACACCAAAGAATGCTAACCATCAACGACAGAAACTGAAGGTGTAACCTCGTTGGAGGCTTATTTTTCTGTGTCATACACAGGAGCACCAATAACATTGCTTGTTGACAACAACGGAACCTAGAGGTGCAACATATATACTTCATTGTCAGTGGTATCTTTCTAGTTTATCCTCTTAAAAAAACAGTGTATCAAAGTCCGATTTGTCTTTATAATTGACTCAAACTAAGACCATTATATCCCGTTATGGTAAAATCCCAACAATAGTTAGGGTCATGAGAAGTGAATTAAGATAAATGGGTGAGACTAGTATATTTTGTTGTGATAAAAATCTTGTGGTAAAATACAAATCACAACCGGGAGAAAGACTATTAAGAATAAAAGTATGAGTTAAAAATCTCATATAATATAAATAAAATTTTTGAATCATATATATATATATATATATATATATATATATATATAATCTTTAATTCAATTAGCAACTTACTGAATCTTAACAAAAATGTTATAAATTATATTCGTAAACATATAATTATAAGTGTTTTATATAAAAAATTTTTGTGTTTATATTTATTTTATCAAATTTAACTATTATAGATGGTTTATATTCTTTATCCCATTCTAAAATAGAAGTATAATGTGTTAGGAATTTTATATATATATATATATATATATAATTAAATGTGTTAGGGTCGTTATATTTTATTAGCCAATTTAATAAATTGATCTGGTTAATTATATTTATGGTTAAGAGTATATAATTATATCATGAATATATTAATTGTGTAGATACCCACCCATAATATTCTAATTTGATGACGGGGACAAATTAGGAATATTATCTTTAAGAAAAGTAACCGTCAGAGGTTACAAAAGGGGTTATGGTCTCCATTTGAGAGCACGTTGATTATCATTCTGTTTTTTTCTCTTTCTCCCTACCAGAAGAGAAAATCAAGAGAAAACTAAGGTTGCTCTATAGATGGGAGACCAGAAACCTGAATTTATCTACTGTTCACAGGTACGCTTCCGCTTTTAGTCCTTTGAGATATTGGGAATTGTATATTTATCTGTAGGGTTTATTGCTCTTTATATTTTCATAAACCAACAATTGGTATCAGAGCATTGTTTGTTTATGATTAAGGTAATTAATTGTATGGCCCTAATTTAATAAAATCTACAATTATGAAAATTTTCCAATTATGCGAAATTGAATCATGTTTTTATGAAAAATCCCCAAATCTGGTGATTGTTCTCAAGGGTTTAGAACCTTAAATTCCCAAATTCTTGAACCCACGATTCTTCGTCTTCTTGGGCTTGAGACAATTGGTAGTGCCTTCGTATAAGGGTTTCGAACCCTTCCCTAGTTTTCTCCAGATGGTTCTGGTTTTCTCCAGATGAGGGCTCATGACGGTCATGTATTAGGCGAAAACCTAGTCTAAAACACTTTCGTGTATGGGGATGTCCAGCTAAAGCAAGGCCTTATAAGCCAAATAAAAAGAAATTGGATTCCCAAACAGTGAGCAACTACTTTATTGGTTATTCTGAAAGATCCAGGGGCTATAAATTCTATGATCCCAAATTAAAGATAATTTTCGAGACAGGAACTGCCACATTCTTTGAGGATATTGAGTTTGGGGGGAAGAATAAGGTTAGAGACTTCGTCTTTGACGAAGAATCGGTGACAATTCCAGATCTGATTCATGCAGTTGTTTTTGATGAAGCAAGTTCAGAACCTTAAGAACAAACTCAAGATCCTCAAGAACCTGTGCTTCATGAGCCAGCACCTTTGTGAAGATCCATGAGAGAAAGGAAAAGTGTTATTTCATATGATTATATAGTATTTCTTCAAGAAAATAAGGATCCTAATAATGGTGTGATGGAAGATGATCCAGTCACTGTCCGTCAAGCCATGCAAGATCCTAATTCAGAAAAATGGATTGAAGCAATGAATGAGAAGTATAAATCCATGCAAGACAATAAGGTTTGGGAACTAGTCCCATTACCAAAAGGTGTGAAACCCATTGGTTGTAAATGGTTATTCAAGACCAAGAGAGATTCCAAAGGTAATGTGGAGAGGTATAAGGCTCATCTTGTGGCAAAGGGCTATTACTCAAAGGGAATGGATTGACTTTAAAGAGACTTTCTCTCAAGTTTCATCAAAAGACTCTTTTAGGACAATCATGGCTCTTGTTGCACATTATAATTTGGAGCTTCATCAAATGGATGTCAAAACGACGTTTCTCAATGGCAATATTGAAGAGACTATTTGTATGGTAAAACCAAAAAACTTTGTGTCTGGTGATCCAAAGGCTATGGTTTGCAAATTAACAAAATCCATTTATGAGCTAAAACACGCATCTCGTCAATCGTACCACAAATTTCATCAAGTGATTCTCTCATTTGGTTTTGAGATGAATGTTGTTGATGATTGTGTGTATCATAAATTCAATGGGAGCAAGTATATTTTCCTGGTCTTGTATGTTGATGACATACTGCTTGCCACCAACAATATAGACATGTTGCACGACACTAAGAAATTTCTGTCTAGAAATTTTGAAATGAAAGATCTTGGTGACGCCTCATTTGTATTAGGAATTCAGATACATCGAGACCAATCTCAAGGTATTTTAGGATTATCACAGAGGAGTTATATCGAAAAGGTGCTTAAAAGGTTTAACATGCAGGATTGTAAATCACATGACACTTCAGTTGTTAAGGGAGACATGTTTAGTCTTAATCAATGCCTAAAAGGAAATTTGGAAATTCTGGAAATGCAGAAGATTCCCTATGCATCAGCTGTAGGGAGTTTGATGTATGCCCAAGTATGTACACGTCCGGATATTGCATACACAGTTGGAGTATTAGGGAGATATTTAAGCAATCCAGGAATGAGGTATTTACAAAGAACAAAAAAATATATGCTCACATACAAAGGTCATATCAATTGGAGATCATTGGGTGATCCACTTCAGGTTACATTTTTATGTTAGTTGGTGGTGCATTTTCTTGGCGTAGTTCCAAGCAAAGTATTATGGCTTCATCCACTATGGCTACAGAATTTGTAGCGTGCTATAAGGCATCAAATCAAGGAATATGGCTAAGGAACTTTGTCACAGGGCTGCATATTGTGAAAGGAATTGAAAGACCACTTAAGTTATACTGTGACAACAAGTCAGTTGTATTATATTCGAACAACAATAGGAGCTCGAGGAAGTCAAAGCACATTAACATCAAGTTCCTGGTTGTTAAAGAAAGTGTACAGAGTGGACAAATTTCCATAGAACACTTAGGGACAAACTCCATGATGGCAGATCCTCTTACTAAGGAACTTCCACCCAAGGTCTTTCATGAGCATGTTGCTCATACAGGTATTTTACTTTTTGAGGAATCTTTGATTTAGTGGGAGTTAGTCACTTTTATGATTTATGTTCTATGTTTAATTTTATGTATGCATACATTGTCCTTTGGACACTTTTGGTTTAATAAATTTATGGTTTATTACTCAAAAATTACACTCTGTATGTTAAGGTTATTATATTGATCTCATTGAGATAAAGTTAGGACCAGTTGAAAGATAGACATGTACAGGTATTTTCATGTAATTTTTCACGCTACACTTTTCATGATGAGTCCATGTCATTTGGTTCTGTCAGCATTAGTAATCATTGTCAGGTTTAGTTGCGATTAATGCAATTAAAACTGTTTTGGTTCTATATACAGATGTAATCAATGGACGGGAAGTTTTGGATATACTCAAGGTATATATAACGACAATTTTGAGCTCATAAAGTCTGACACATTTATAAGGATATATATTTGTGACCAGTGGGAGATTGTTAGCAATTTGGGTCATGCATATATATATATATATATATATATATATATATATATATATATATATATATTTATATGTGTTAGGGTCATTATATTTTATTAGCCAATTTAATAAATTGATCTGGTTAATTATATTTATGGCTAAGAGTATTATTTAATTATATCATGAATATATTAACTATGTAGATACCCATGATATTCTAATTTGATGACATGGAAAAATTATAAATATTATCTTTAAGAAAAGTAACCGTCAGAAGTTACAAAAGGTGTTATGGTCCCCATCTGAGAACACGTTGATTATCATTTTGTTCTTTTCTCTTTCTCCCTATCAAAAGAGAAAATCAAGAGGAAACTAAGGGTATTCTACATGTGTAAGATCAGAAACCTGAATTTATCTATTGTTCCCAGGTACACTTCCACTTTCAATCCTTTGAGATATTGGGAACTGTATGTTTACCGGTAGGATTTATTGCTCTTTATATTTTCATAAACCAACGTAGTGAGCCATTTCTATTGGTTTCTAAATTTGTTTTTGATGAATATGCTCTTTATCAATCTTGTATGCTTAAAGACTTAAGTTCAATATGAGCGCTTCTCACATCAATATTTTGAACCTTATAATTTATGATATTATGCTAATCATTTTCACTTATCTGATATTTAAAAAAGTAGTTATAAATATATATTGAATATTTTCCTTGCTCAATCATTATATTTTAAGACTCGTTGTGCCAATATTAAAAGCAAATTACTCCATGTGATCCTAATCATATTCTAAGATTATAGAAATCATTATTGGAGTATTCTCTACGTTCATTAAAATTGAATTAAGTGAGATTTAAGTTTGCTTTCGTATTCTTAAAACTTGGGGTAAAACTATTACTTCCTGAATATCCCACAATTTAAGCATCTTCTTTTCCATTTTTTAATAATGAAGCTTTTTTTTTTTATTAAGTTACATTTTTGGATTTCGAGATTTTGTATATTATGACTTTTAAATCACAGTATTTTATATCAATTAATTCAAGGGGTAAATCAATTTGGTTCAATAAGTTCTTTATGTGAGATAAAAATTTAAAAAATTAACTTATACATGTTTAAATAACTTATTAAAATTTAGGATAAATAGTTGATTTAGTATAATAAGTATTAATATATTTTACTTTTAGTATAATAAAATATTATAAACATACTACAAAAATTTTAATTTCATAAATTTATTTGAACTTCGGGTTTAACATGATTAAATACATGTTTGATCTTTAAGCATTGTTTAGTTAAAGATAAAATTAATGTTAATACACACTTAAAGTTTTTATTTCTTTCTTGTTTTGTAAATGTAAAATTCGCAATGATTTTTTTAAGGTTAATTGTATATTAATGTTAATTTTTTTTAATAAACACATCTAACAATTACTTTGTTCAAATACATGTCTCATTACCTTAACCAACCATTAACGAAGTTCACACAAAATTAATAAACTCAAAAATTATTGTACTAAGAGAGTGATATTGTACTAAAAATGAAATATGTCTATATTTATTATACTTAAATGACTATTTATCTTAAAATTCAAGTAATAGGATCCGTGTTTTAGGATGTGAAACATGTTTTATAAAAGAACAAACTCTTTTTTTTTCACACATCTACTCTCCCAAATAATTATATTGGCTGCTGATTTTTCTAGCTCATTTCTCCTAGAAGGTTGACTATAGATTTTTCCACCTAATTCTAAAGCTTTACCTTGACTTTTGCATTTTATTATTGAATACATTGAAAATATTATATATATTAGAAAGGTTTAATTAGACTTTTGGTCCCCTAATTTATATGCTTGGTTCATTTTGGTCTCCTAATTTTTTTGGGGTTCAATTTAGTCCTCCACTTTGTTAAAACAATTTAAAATGGTCCCTCCCATTAGTTTTGGTTAAACGACATCAGAATAGTGCTCCTGTGTCAGTTTGGAACAGAAGCGTGGCAAGTTTTGAATACCATGTCATCAATGTGGTGTAATGAGGTGGCAACGAAGGTTATTTATGGAGATAGAATTGTTCATTTACCCTAATTTCACTGTTGTTCTTCATTCTGTTGGAGTTCTTCTTCATTTGCCTTGCTTTATTCATTCTAAGTGATGTCTAGGGGCCATTGTTCTTCATCTTGCTCCTATAACTCATGGGGTATGAAAAATTCTAGGTTATCTAATCACGGTGGTGCGGTTTTCTCTCACGGTGGAGCACTCACTTGCAACTGTGGAGAGGTTGTTGTGTTAAGAACAGCTCGAACTACTAAAAATGGTGGGAAGCAATTTTGGGGTTGTCCTAATTACAAGGTTAGATCCATCACCCTTTTTCTGTGATTCGTTCATTAATAAGTGATTGCAACTAACATGAAGGTTATTTTTTGTTCTGAATGTTGTCAATAATAGAGCGGAAGTGAAGCTTTCATTGGTTGTAATTACTTTAAATGGTGTTCGGAAGATGCTGGTGATGAAAAGGATAACATTATTATAAGGCAAAGGATAAAGATATATATTTTGGAGAAAGAACTTAAGGGGTCTAGAATGTTTGTTAATGTTTTACTAGGGATAATGTGTTTATTAGTTGTAGTGAACATCATTGTGTTGTCACGATTGATGAAAAGTGTGGATTTAATGTGTATTGGGTGGTGTTGAATTTGTATTGGGGGTATCAGTTTGTATATGTGATTTTATTGACTTCAAATATGTTATTGGAAAGTTGAATTGTTGTATCAGTTAGTAAATTAATGAAAAGTTGATGTTAAAGAAATCTTTGTTTGGTATCGAATACAACCATTACAAACATTCAATAAAGAGAAATTTTGAGTCATAACACAATATTATATAAACACATCATTGTACTTGATGTTACAACACAAAATACATCCAATATTGTTTTGGATTTTTGAACTTACAATGTAAAAGCTGTAAAATAAAAGTAGACAAAGCATTCTTGACTTCTAAAAGCTGCATAATACACCATAGCCCCAAAATAAATGGTGTAGCATAAAAAAAAGCATAAGTAAGCTTCATGGCTTCCACACACGTCCTGGTTGAGGTTGGACGAGGAATTGGAAGGTGGCATGGGTGACTTCCTACAACTGTTTGTGATCCTGCTTGGTGTGTTGTCTGTTGTGGTGGATGTTGTGATGAGTGAGCAGCCTCAGTTTGTATTGGTGGTGGTTGATGTGATGAGTGAGTTGCCTGATTTGTTGTTGGTGGTGGCTGCTGTGATGACTGACTTGGTTGAGTCTAAGGTGGTGGTGGTGGTTCTTCTGATCCCACATTTGTTGGCTGAGTTGTTACAGGTGGTGGTGGTTGTTCTTATCCCACATTTTTTGGCTGAGTTGTTACAAGTGGTGGTGGATGTTCTGATCCCACATTTGTTGGCTGAGTTGATTGAGTTGGTGGTGCTAGTTGAGGTTGTTTGGGACAACTTTTCCGATTATGGCCTACTTCTTTACATATGCCATATTTTTTAGTCAAGCCATGTTTTGTAATCTGCTTCCCATTCTTGTTCATCTCCCAAGCTTCAAGTCTTCTTTTCTTTTTTGGTCTTCTAGGTAGAATTCGTTTAGGAGGGGGCAATACATCTGGAAATTCTATTTGATCCACATTTGCTGACCGTTACAAGGGTATATGATGGAGTTGTAGGTCTCTTCATAGGTTGAGATTCTGAACCAATGAGGGATAAAATTTTCTTCACTTAAGTTCAGAAACTTAATTGCAGCCACTGTATGACAAAAAGGTTTCCCTGTTAGACTCCACTTCCTGCAGGTGCATATTTGCTATCTATGTTGACCACAAATTTCTCCCTAGTAAATGATTTGTGCCTAACCTCAAATATCTGATTTGCTGACCAACTGTTTATCACAATTCAATACAAGTATAAATCACAAATGAGGTAATGGTGACTAAATCAGAATGAGTGGGCAACAAATTACAAGTACCTGGGAATCCAATTTATGGAATTTGTTGTTTCGTTGTCCAATCTTGTCTTAATTCTTGGACATAGAGTTTTTGAAGGATTTTGCCTTTGATCTATTTTCAGCCCATCTTTGCATCATATAAAGATGTATTTCCTCCATCAGGACACTATTGGCTTACTCCTTGCTTGTACAATTATATTGTTGAATGCCTCACTCATGTTATTCACGATTGTGTCACACAAAGGTCTGGGAATGAACCTTAATTTTGACCAATACCTATTCAAGTGGAACACACAAATTAGTAATGCTTCACAATCAGTTTCAGCAAAGTTGATTAGGTTTACCTTGGGGGTATTCCTAACAGATGTTTGAAAGCATCGTTGTTAACTTCTTTAATCTTCCTCATGACTTTCTCCCATTGTTGTGGATATGTGCTATGAGCTACTTCCCACATTAAAGCTTTCAAATTCTTTCCCAGGAATTTCTTCCTAAAGTTTGCATATAAATGCCTCATACAAAACCTTTGGTCAGCCTCAGGCAAAAGAGATTGAATAGCAGGCAACAAACCTTGCAAAAGACAATTAAATTAACTTAGGCAGGCCACCAAAGGTCTCAGCAGTAAAAGGTAATAACAACAATGTGCGAAAATAATATACATAACTTTTGCTGGTCTAACATGAACGTGTAGGATGAACAGATATCTAATCCCCCAAGATCATTAATTAACAACTCTAAAAACCATGTCCATGTGTCCTTATTTTCCACTTCAACAACAACACATGCAATTGGTACCATTTGGTCGTTGGCATCACTTCCAACAACAGTAAGGAGTTCACCTCCATACTTGTGTTTCAGAAAACAACCATCTAAACTAAGAAAGGGTGGCATGAAATCATACTATCTTTGCATGCTTTTAAACACAAGTAGAACCTGTTGAAATATCTTTTCCCTTCATTTCCTTCAACTTTCACCTTTGCTGTAGAACCAGGATTAGAACGAAGAATCTCATGCGCATAGTCATAAATTCGATTAAATTGTTCTATAAAAGACCCATCAACTTGCTTAATAGTCAGTGTTTTTGCTCTACGAGCCATGGACTTTGCCACAGCAATATTCCACTTCCTAGTTACTTTATTGCGAATATCAACTATCCTCAGACTTGGGTTGTCTCTTAATGTGTTTTCCAACCTACTTAGCATTTAACATTTTTACATTGAATTCTTTGCTGCACTTGTGCTTGTCATTAATTCTCCTTAACTACCATATGTTTGTTGCAGCCACATAAGCACAATAGGCAAACTAAGTACATTTTCCTTTCCCACCCAAACATATCACTCTACATCTACGTTTATCATTTTTTTGAAGTTTTAGCCTTCTTCCAGATTGCACTTCATATGTCCTTATTGCCTCTACAAATGTCTCTTTATTTGGAAAATATGTTCCAACTTCCCACTAGTTTTGGGCCATGCTTTTGGGCATTTTAAAGGTCCCAAAGTTTGCCTTACATTGGTTGCCACTGGCCAATGACTCATCACTATTTGGATCATCATTGTCCATGTTATCAAATTCCCATCCATCACCAAATAAACCCCTATCATGCATATCAACATGGGCACTGCCATCAAATTCTAATTCTTCCTCCTCAACATCTTCTTCCCCATTTCCTTCCCACAAATTGTCCTCATAATGGACACTTACATCATCTAGATCTTCCTCACTCACAATATGATCAGAATCAGTTTCACCTTCATTTCTTTCCTCCCCAATCCTTATTTCTGCCTCAGCTCCAGTATGTGCTTGTAAATCACACTCAGTTTGGACACCACCTACTACCTCATGTGCAATACCTATGTGCACATCAACTTCAGGTTGGACAGCAACTTCTGCTTCAACCTCATTATTTTCCTCAACTAGAATTTGATCCACTTTAGTTTCTGGCTGAACCTCAACATTGACATCAACCTCAATTTCAGGATCCACTTCAGTTTGTGGTTGCACCCTAATGTTATAGTGACTATTAGCGTCATCCTCCAATTCATATTCCATGTGACAACCAATATTATCTTGTTGCATTTCAGCCTCATGAACCACATTATTATCCTCCACATAATTAATGTGATCTCCATCGCCACAACCAATATGACCATCCACCTCACCCTGGACCTCAACATTTTTAGTTCCTGTTTCTGCCACCACCTCTTCAGGGAAATATTCCAAAAAATTTTCCATAACCTCAACTTCACAAATTGAGTGAATAACAAACATATGAACTTGCCTATTCCTTCTAGCAATATTGACCATGTGCATTGCACCCTTATCATCAGACAAAACTTTCAAATAGTTCTCCAATACAACTGACTTACTAAATTTATACCATAACTCTTTAATGTTTACATAACCCATTTTCCTAAGTATTCCCATTATCTCAAAAAAAACTCCACCTATCTAGGTCACAAGCCAATGAGGTCATTAACCCATTACTATAACTCAATGTTTCATTCGTTTCAAAGTATCCCCCATGGTGGACCACCACCTCAAATCTATCATCACACATCCCAACCTATAAATAAACATAAAACAAGTTACTTTATGCGCTACCAATGTCCACAGACACAATAAATATTACAAACTATACCCAAAAAAAGTTAAACACAATCTCCTTTGAAAGGGGACCACAACCCACTGACCATAAACCAACGGGACCACAACCCACACACCATTACAAACACACAGAGACAGAATAACACATAAAAACAATAGTAACGCCCACAATTTCAATAGTATAAAGGTAAAAGGTGAAAGCGAATCCATTAAAAAGCTAAAAATTTACCTTCGATTTGGTGCCACTACAAACAAAGCAAGGACCCTATGCCACAGCCAAGGAGACCGCGAATCCTTCCTCTTCGAATCATTATCTATTGTTTTTCGCTTCTTCCTCAAATCCTAATTTCTTCAATCGTTATCCCCAATTTCTTCAGGTAAACGAACCCTAATTTTACCCTGTTTGAAAACCCAAATACAACTTCAATTTTTTATTTACTGTCCACATAATTTGATCTCCCTACATTGCCAAGTAATTATCAATTGCCGCAGTATCACATCAGAACATTCTGCCGTTAATTTATTTAATGTTGTTAATGTCGAGGACTAAATTGAACCTCCTAAACAAACTAGAGGACTAAATTGAACTCCGAAAAAATTAGGAGACTAAAATGAACCCAGCATATAAATTAGGGGACCAAAAGTCTAATTAAGCCTATTAAAAAAAAGTCAAATTACATTATATAAGTGGGTGTATATAAGTTTATTTTGTAAGTTTATGAGGTTTATTAGACATATCATGTCTTAGTGGCTTTTTTTGTATTTAGAGGTTCTTTTAAATTGAAATTTGTAAAAATGGGTCCCTTCAATTTTTTTTTGCAGAATAGGGTCAAGTCGTCATGGTGGAGGACGACATTAAAGGTGAAGTCGTCCTCCACCGTGCCCGTTTTTTTTTTCAAAAAGCGAAACCGTGCTCTCAGAAGCTGGTTTCCATTTACTTTAAAAGTGAAGTCGTCCTTGGCCTGACGACTTCACTTTTTGGGTTTTTTTTTTTACATTCAGCTTTATATATATATATATATATATATATATATATATATATATATATATTATTTAGTTTTTAGTTTTTTTTTAAATATTTGTTTACAATAGAGAAATAAAATGACATCCTCCTTTCATTCAATGGCGATTTTTCTGCCAGTTTCTTCCGATTTCGTCAAAACGTTCTCTACTTCTTCATTTGATTTTACAAATTTAGTATTTTATTAAATGATACTTGATAGTTAGTAGACTAACTAAAACACAAATAAAATAAACCTAAACAAATTAAATATTCAAATATAATTATCGAAAGATTTTTTAATATTTTTTAATTTGTATCATTTTATCTTTTTAATTTTGTATTAAGGTTTAACGATTAAGTATTTTAGAATTTTTTAAAACTATTTTTTATATTTTTACTGTAGACAAATATTTTGAAAAAAACTAAATAATATATATTTAAAAAATATACATAAAGCTAAATGTAAAAAAAAAAAACCCAAAAAGTGAAGTCATCATGTTCAAAGACGACTTCACTTTTAAAGTGAATGAAAACCGACTTCTCAGAGCACGGTTTCGTTTTTTGAAGAAAAAAAAGGAAACCGACATAGTGTAGGACGACTTCACCTGTAATATCGTCCTCCACCGACTTGACCCTATTTTGCAAAACAAAATTCAAAGGACTTATTTTTACAAATTTGAATTTAAAAGAACCCCTGAATAAAAAAAAAAAAAGTCTATCTTAGTCCTTATTGAACTATCTACACGTATTTAGTCTCATACTTTCTAAGTTCAACAATCTTTGATGTAAAAAGATGTTTTAGAAATCTAATAAATACAAAATCTCGATGTAAAAAATGCTAGAAGATTCTACGTTACAAATAAAGTTACATTATACTATATAACGTCTAAAAATACATTAAAATTCTCATGTCAACTATAACTAATATCAAATTTTACTAATATTATGGTAAAGTTGAATTAAACTTAAAAGTTAATACCCATACTAAATTAACCAAGACTTCACACAAACAAACAAAAGACAATACCTCCGAATATCACTCCATGGAAAGTTTACTTCGTTTCGGTTACACCGACCCTCAAGTTGTACTATTAAAATAAACCAATTAAGAATAAAAAATTTGCATGCAATGCTGGTCACACTTGCATTCTGCCTATAAAACTATTTCCTCTCCTTGACTCATAATACTAAAAAAGAGAGAGAGAGAGAGTTTTCGATTCGAAGAAACTTCCCAAAAGTTTCATAAAAAAATAATCACTGACACCTTTTGTCATCTTCAAACTATTCAAAGAAACTTCCCAAAAGTTTCATCAAAACAATCAAAGAAACGTGACTGCAAAAATGTCATACCTTCCACCTCCGTCCACTCCTTCGAATCCTTGGACACCATCTTTTCCAACATTTCCACCACCGACGTCGTTTTCGTCATCGTCCGATGATGATTTGGACTCATCTTCATCGTCCACATCGACCTTTGGCATCGTCATCGGAGTTTCTGTTGGCGTGGTCGGACTTATTCTATTGGTCGGAATTTGGTACAAGTATCTCAGGAAGAAGTTCCGGAGTGACTCCTGTTCAAAGTAATTTATTCATATATTTGTTATCATTGTTTCATTTCAACAGCATATCATAAAGTTTGGTTTCGTTGTGTGCACGTGAAAATATGTTCATGATGAGGGAATTGTGTTCTAATAAATTTGTGATTATCGATTGCTCAACATTCCAATTTTCTAACATCATTTGGCTATTGATGTGTATATATGTTCTATCTTCCATGATACTTTCACAATTCATAGCAAGTGCTTCGATGTTACAGATTCATATTCTTGTCCAGTGAAGAATTCATTCTCTCCCACCACTACTTTCTCCAAGTTAAAGTTCCTGGTTAATTATTTTTTGTCGAGTTAAATATGTTTTTCTCCTCAAGTTTTAGTAAAATCTCAACATAGTTTCTTTTTAAAATTTTTGACCAATCTAGTCATTCATCTTTAGAAATGCGTGGATTTAATTTTTTTAATCAAATTTTGTTAAGTTTATTTGACGTGTCAAATACGTTTTACAATAATATTTGACTTAACATTAAAGAGAAATGTCAAACGTTGTAAACAATTCAAATACTATTATGAAATTCGCTTAAAACGTTAGATAAACTTAACAAAATTTGATTAAAAAGACTAAATTCATGTATTTCTATATATGAATGATTAAATTGGTCAAAAGTTTCGAAAATGGACTAATTCCAAATTTCATTAAAACTTGAGGGATCAAAAACATATTTAACCATTTTCTTTTTTAACTCAAAGAACTTCATGAAAGTTAAAATAGATAAATAAATAATAATTACCGATTTTTATTTACTTTATTTTTAGAGTTAATTAGTTATTTAGTCCTCTAATTCGTTGATTTGATTCATTTTAGTCTTCTTATTATTTTTTTGGTTCAATTTAGTCTTTCAATTTTTTAAAAATGTTCAATTTGGTTCTCCAATTGTTTAGAAATGTTTAGGTTAATTATGCCTTTGGTCCCCATTTATTGAAAGATATCAATTTGGTCTCTCTTTTTTTATTTTACTCATTTTGGGATATGGGATATTTGATGCAATCAGGTTATTTTTGTTAGTAATGTACTACCAACATTGAAGAGATGCTGCATGTCAATTTATGATTTTTCTGAATTTTTTTTAATTTAAATAAAAAAATTGTCATGTGTCAAACTAATGTCGTATCACGTGGTAGTGACCACGTGTCAGTGCCACGTGTCAAAGTCATGTCAAGTGTTATTGCCTCACTCTCAATTTAGTTATATATTTTTATTCGACTTCAATTTAGTCCCACTTTTTATAAAAAATGAAGCAATTTCGTCAATTTTCAAATTGAAACTAAATTTAACTTTTGTATGAATGGTATACAAATACTTTTAACAAGATTAATTTTATTATATTTATATTTTACATTGAACTTTATCTAAACTTGTTTTAAAGTTGTTGATAGAAAGTAGTGTTAATAGAAAAAAAAATTAAAAGTATTTTCACTGTGCAAGTTTTCCAAAACCATACATGATTTCATAAATATACATCATCATTGAACAATTATACATACTTTTCAAATTCACTTGTTTAAATCTCATATATCAAAATAAATAAATAAATACAAAGTGAGATGACTTTGTATTCTTTTTCCTTTGATTTATAGATAACAAAATTATATAAAAAAAAACCATGCACACAATAAATATGTTTAATAAAAAAAGATATATATATATATATATATATATATAATAATTATTATTATTATATTTGGATAAAAAAATTTGAGAAGATAATTTAGTTTTTAGAGAATTCAAAATATTAATGACAAAATATGTTATTTGGGTAAAGACTTTTAAAAGAAATTGAAATTTTATAATTTTATTAATGTAATTGGTTTATCAGGAGTTAAAAAATTATAAATTCCATAAAAACAAATAAATTGAAATTATTTACATATTCTTAAATTTATATTTTGGTCTTCATAATTTGGATTGATTTGGATCCTAATTGATTTGGATTGACCTAGATTCGAGTAGATCGAACTCGACTTGACGTGGGATCAACTCAACTTAGTTCAAAATCACTTTGACCCAATATATCGTCCAACATAGGTCTAACTCAACTTGACCAAAACCTAATTCGATTTTTCTCAATTCCACATATTCCCAACTCGACCTAGACGTGACCCGAGTTGTATGGTCGAACTTTTGACTTGAAATAGGCCTAGCCCAACTCGACTAAACATAATCTCACTCTGACTTAGTTTAACTCAAACCCGAGTTGACTTAACCCAGCCTTAACCCAAGTTAACTTAACTCGAGTGCGCTTATGTTGATTTAACTCAATTGAACCTGAACTAACTCAGCTTGACCTAGGTTCAAACTGATTGGACTTAACTTAGCTTGCTTGAGTTGACTTGACTCAATCTAGCCCAGGATGATCTTACTTGACATGGGTTCAAGCAGACTCAACTCAATTTGGGCTCAAGTAGACTCGACTTGACTTGGGTTCGAACCAACTCGTCTCAAGTTGGAATTGAGCAAACTTTGCTTGACTAGGATATTAGTCCACTTGGCTCAAGCTAAGTCCAGACCAACCCCACCCATCCTAGGCTCAAATCTATTTGGCTTGACTCTACCTGAATTGACTCAGCCCAACCTTGCATGGGCCCGACCCACTACTACCTTACTTAAGTTTGTTTCGATCTAGCATTTCATAACTTGAAAATAATTTCTTTTACTATAAATTAAAAAAATATTTGCAAATATAAAATAAATAAATCTTGAAGAAATTTGAGAAAAAAAATAGTATCAAACATGAAAAAAAAAATTAACTTCAACCCAGACCAGTTTGTCTCTACCTTTTGTTTGAAAGACTTGTCTCGACCTACGACCTGGATGGAACTATTACGACCTTAGGACCAAAGTGGCCAATCTCAACCTTTGGTCCAACCTGGTCTGTCTCAACCTTTGTCTAGGACCAGCCAATCTCAATCTTCACCCAAACTAGCCTATCTCGATGTTTGACCTTACGTAGTTTGTCTCGATTATTGGTCCTGGATAGGTCATCTCGACCTTTAACTCGAGGCATGCCATATCGACCTTCGACATGGAGCAAGCCATCTCGACTTTGGGCCCAAATGGGTCCATCTCGACCATTAGCTTGGGCCGACCCATCTCAATCTTCGATTCAAATCGATGTGTCTCGACCTTCGACTCAAGATAGCCTATCTCAACCTTTTGTCTAGGCTAATCAGTCTTGAGTTTTGGCCTGAACTGACATGTCTTGACCTTCGACTAACTCATCTATAACAAAAAAATTATCAATACTAATACTTTTTTTATTTTTAACAATTATTTGATATCTAAATAGTTTTTTGAATTTAATGGTAATTGAAACACTTTATAAACAAATATTAAAATTTACTAATTTGAATTACTTATGTAATTTGAAAAAAAATAAAAAAAATCAATTCAAATTTAATATATTTAAATGTTTTAAAAGTTATTTTCTATCCAAACATGTGTTAACTATAATTTTTTATTATTTAAACCAATTTTCTTTTGATTTTCTTATCGGGGTTAGTATTGTATCTTTCATCCGTGTACCAAACAAACCCATGAGTAAAGGATGGTGACTTGTCATTTGATCGAAATTATTAAAATTTAAAAGCATGACTTGACTTTGTAATGAGACAATAGATGTTGACAAAATGTCACTCTTAATTAATTAATAGAAAAATAAATAATTTTTGTTGGTTGATAATAATACGGATAATTTATAGAAGGTTGTACATTTAAAATAAACTCTCTTTGTCATTTGAAAAGCTCATGTTAATATTTTACTTAGTACGAATAAATATTCCTAAAATTTTAATCATTTGTTAGTTAAATGATTGATCAATTATGAGTTGTATACACTATAACTTCGGATTTTCCAAGTCAATGAAGAACGATTAGTTTTGCAAAGATGCTTCTTATGTACAAATCTCTAGCTCTAGAGTTGAATAATTTGAGTAAATAATTTTATTATATTTAAAAACTCGTGTCGTGGAATTGGATAATTTCTTTGTTTGTTTTCACCGTTGATTACGAAATTCAATTATTTACATTAGCTTCCAAATTTCCAAAGTCAAAAGTAATATATATATTTATGTATATATAACATGTTTTGAAGACAATTATTCTTTTTCCTGGTCATCAATGTATAACATTATTAAAATAATAATCATAACTTAACGATAAAACGAAAGAAAGAATTAACTGCTTGTAAATATTTCTTTTTAAAATTATCATCGACTGTGACTTATTTCATATAAAATAATTTATTATTGGTATGACTAATATTTAATTATCATTATTTTCAATCTTTATCTAAATTTTACTTTATTTTTTCGACCAAAAGAACAGTTAAATAAAAATAATAATAATAAAAACATATTTTCAAAAGACAATTAAGTATAAGTTAAATTATAAATTATTTAAATAATGCATAAAGAAAATTTTTCTCATTTTGTGTACATACATATTTACATTTAATTATATTTTAAAATTACAATATTTTGAATGAGATACTTATCATACGCATGCTTAGTAAAAGAGAATAAGGGGAAGAAAAAAATAGATGCACTTTTTTCAACTATCATAAGTAGAACTATTTAAGTTCTTTTTCATATTTTTTTGAATGAAAGAGAAAGAGAATTAAAATAATTAAAAACAATTTTCATAAAAGATATTACTATTTTCATAGAGAAAATTGTATATGTGACTTATTAATGAGTTATTAATGCAAAATAAAATGTTTACATATTACAATTATTGTATCGAAATTAAATATTTCTTATTTTAGTTTAATAATTTTAACTCATATTTTTTTCATTTTTAATATTTTCTAACTCGTCAACTAACTCGTTTTTGGAAGAAAAAGAGTTTGAAGACGAAGACATAGAAATAATGATCATGTCATTAGCCTAATTGCAAAAAATAATAGGATAGTTAAGTAAAAATAAAATTAATATTTTAAAAACTTAATATAATTTTTTTATAATAAATACAGTTAAAAATAATAAAAAATTATGAATATATTTAAATTTTAACTAAGACAAAAATTAAATAATATAAAATTCAGTATAATTTAGCATAAGTTATATTAATATAATTTCATCCTTCTTTTTTATATAGTCAAGTTAAAGACTTCGGTCTTTTGGTCTACATGGAAGAATATGAAGTCTTAGTCTTTGTTTGCTCTCCATGTCTATATTGGAAAAGTATTTATTAGGGATTCCGTTAAAGTAATGGAATAAAATAAAAACGGAATGGAAACGAAATCGTAAAACAGAAGAAAAGAAAAATAAGAAATGGATGATTATTTGAGAAGTAGGTGGAAACTATTTTTCCCTTTTGAAAATAAGGCGAAATTTACAATGGTCAGGCAAAAGGAAATAAAGAAATGGGTTATAGTTGAATGTTGAAAATTCTGGCAATAAATTACTTAATTTAGTTTTAATTTACAGAGAATAATATAAATTGTTCGTAAAGAACATTATAAGTAATTTAATAATTTATCTTCATATATTTATTTAGATTTTTTTATAATATATATATATATAATTTGTCTATGTTTCGAGAGTTATAATTTTTATTATGAATTTGATGTGGTCTTCTATATTTTGTATTTGTTTATTTTATCTTTTATTATTTATAAATTTTTATGTGATGATAAATAATTGATAAATTTTGATTATAATTGAGATGTTAAAATTTATAATGATGTCTCACATGATCCTATTTAATAAATTAAAAATTTGATGATTTTTTTATTGTTTTTATTATAATACGGAGATAGAAGTGGAACCATTATCCTTTCCACATTACATATAGGTGAAAAATGTCAATGTCAAGAGTTATACATACCTCACCGAATATTCAAATTTGAAAGCTGAATTATATGAAATAATTAATTTTAATGAATACGAGTTTTAAAATGTAGAGACAAAATTTCAACTTTTGTATATATCATTATTGGGCTTTTTTACTTAATGGGTGTAGTGTTACACAAAAATACCTAAATCGGTAGATTCTAAAATTATTACAACTTTTTGAGTAAGTTGTGCGATGAATGACTTCAAGTTGTTCCTTATGCATACGATTTCTTTGAACATTTGAAAGGTGAACTAAAGTCATACCCAAGATAAAACAACTTCACATTTAGTTTATTTCGAAATCATAAGTCGTACATAGCAAAAACAAGTTCAATTCAATAGTGTTCATATGAAAATCGTGTTGTTGGGTAATGAGTTTCATTTTAATATATGAAATTAGAAATCGTTCCATCAAAGTAAGAGTTTAGCAAAAATATCGAGAAGAAGAAATCGTGCCCTAAAAACACGACTTTTAATTTGATATGTGACGCTTGTTTCACTTCAACCATTTCTCAACAAGTGTATTAATACATAGTAGTATCAACGAGTATCGTATCCATAGGGATTTAACAAGTATATTGGTAGTTTGATTTTTGGGTTTTTTTGATTGATTAAGAGTGCAAATAAATAAAAATAATAGTAATTAGATAGATTGACTGGAGTAGGGGTTATGAATTGATTTCATCTCATCTTCTTCTACTACACCACTACCCTCTTGTTTACTTACTTTGCAAATCATTCAATATCCTAGGAGTACTCTTTCTATGTAGATCTAGGTTCATCTTTGATACACTAGAACCTAAGGACTCCAAACCCCAGTGTGATCTCTTAACTCCTGGTAGAATGAGTCCTTGCTTTAATGTGCAAGACTCTCTCCTCAAGCATCCACTCTAGTATGCCATGAAACATTTAGTACATGTATGATGATTTGATTGGATGACAGTTTGAGACTGGTTTCTCAACTCAAAATCCAAACTAGTTAGATAGATGAGTGATCAAATCATCATGAAGCATAAATCAAACCACAAAACTAAATGAAAACAAAAATAAATACCCAAAGAGTATAAGTGAATAGAATCATAAGTAATTACATCAAACCTGGACACAAGGGAGTTCAACTACTCATAGAATATTACAATGCAATTCTAGCAACATCTACACATAAGATCTACACTAAGGGCACCTCTGTCATGCCTCACAGACCCTATTTTACCTTACTACTACATTGTGGAGCCTCCACTCAATGCTTATAATGAAGACCCAAGGTCTTTATTTATAGGAATTTTTGGGCGGTTCTCAGCCCAACTTTTGGTGCTTAGCCACAAGGGTTACTTCACAAGTGGGTTTCCTTCTCAGCTTAGTCCCTTGTCCTAGTGCTTAGCAAATGACCTTTTCTTCTTGGAAGGATATTTTTTTGTTTGCTCAACCTCATGGATTTTGGCTCTAGGTTTCCTTGCAAAGAGGGTTTCCTCACGAGGCTCAGCTCCATTTCTTGTACTCAACTAAAAATCTCAAATATGTTGTCCTGTATTTTCTACTTCCATGGCTTAGCTCCAATATTGTGGCCCAGCTGCATACTTGATATTTTCTTTTATTTTTAATGCAAAACAACAAAATATCATTATAATTCATAAAACTTTATTCTCAATATCTCATTTTGTATCTTAAGCTAAGGAGGTTTGTTTAGTACACAAATAGAACCATTTGATACATGATAAGTGTCGATTTCAAATGGAAAATTTACTTATCCTTGACACTTATCAATATAATGAATAAAAATTTTGCATAACAAAGATGAGTTTAGTACAACTGTGTTAATATGGAAGTCGTGTTAAGAGCTGATTATTTTCAATTTTTTTTTGAAATTAGAAGTCGTGCTCTTACAATACAACTTTAGTTCAAATATGAAATGAACAAGTTATTCCGAGTGTTAATAACTTTCAATTTAATGAATTCCATTGCACATAAGTCATCTAAAAAGCTAACAACTTCTCTTTTGTATTTTATTTTATTTTTTAGACGAAGAGAATGCGTAAAGGTTTATATAAATTATTTTATGGAAATTATGTTTTGAAATTTTGTAATTAATATGTATGTTGTGTATGTGTTATTGTGTGTGAAATTAACGTGTAAGTTATTTTAAGCAAAAATATATTTAATAAATAAGGGTATGGGAAATCGTAGGAAGTGTAATTCATTTTAATGTTGAATTTTGGATTTAGGCTTTATAATTATTAGTTTACATTGATGATTGTATCAAAATCCATATATTTTATTAAGTGTTATGAAATTCTTTTAGTTATAATACATATTATAATAATATATGTGATGTAAGATTTATAATGTAATAATATCCATTCATAATATTTATAATAATAGGACATATGGTAATAATAGTACATAGGAAGTAGGTAAATTTGAGAGTGGAATTAATAAAAAATACAAAGCATGAAATTTCACTGACAAACACTACAAATGGAGAATGATAGAATGCCTCACTTATTTGACCCAATTTTTACTTGCCTACGTAGCATGAGTTATTTTATATTTTTTAAATATGAAAAGAGAAGTAATGCGTGAGAAAAGCGAGAGTGAATGTTGCGGTTTGAAGGTCACGCGCTACACAGGAAAACTGAGAAAAAAAAGTGAACGTTGCGATTTAGAGAAAAGCGAGAGTGCGGTTTTGCGAAAGAAAAATAGATGTGGGCTTTGTGGCTGTCGATCGTTGCTAATCGCTGGGAGCAGCTTCCTTGACAATTGGAAGCCTAATTTTGGTGTTCTTCTCCTCCAAATCAAAGGCCAATTTGGTATGTTTTACTTCCCCAATTGCAATCCCGTATTTTTGTGTTGTTTTTTCCCAAATGAAACCCTATTATCGTATGTTTGTTCCACGATTGAAACCCTATTTTTCACTCATGGTTGGATGGACATTCGAAGAGATTATCACATTTCCGGTGATCGTCATGTCCAGTTCTGCTACACTCGGAATAGTTGTTTTGAGATCACCGTGTTTCCAGGGACATGTACTGAACTTAGCATGCAGAGGTATTTGCACCACGCCGCCACTGAGTTTCATGACACAATCTTTTGTGTGAGGTTGACCAAATATCAAAGTCGAGGGTCTCATCTGGTATATGTCAAGTTTTTTATTTTCATTAAGCACATGTTAACCTCACATTAATTGGGATACTGAATTTTATTTTTTTTTTATGTTTTTTGCCAATCAGGACCTTAACACCAAATTTGTTACCTTGACCAAGAGCAAACATATCAATCAAGTCGTTCTTAGTGGTCCTAATAGTGTTGTAGTATGCAAACTTCTAATTTTATATTCACCCCGCTCCACCAAGATTTGGAAGGGCTGGAAGGAATTTTGCAATGAACATCAATTGAAAGAAGGAGATTGTGTGCTCTTTGAAGTGGATCATGCTGATGCCGATGAATTCATTATTGTCTTTGTCAACAAATGTTTGTGTGACGAGTAACTATGATGTTCAAACAATTAGACGTGATGTTATGAATGTTAAGGTTTTTTTTTTAAATCTGATATTTGTGTTTTGTGGTGAATGAGGTCCTACTTTAATTATATGTCTTCCTAGTGGTATTAGAATGAAGTGTACTTTTCTAATTCAATAAGTGTCTTTTTCAAGTCAAGTTTTGGTACGAACAGTACTGGAACTAGTTTTCAAGTGTATTTTTACATAAAATATGGTTTGGAGACAATGCAAAAGCCATCCACATAATTCCATCACCATAAATCATCAGCATACAACTTAAAGAAGTGATTGAAATTGAAGATAGGAAAAAAACCAACTTCTCTGGTACGAGAATGAAGTGTAATTTTCTTATTCAATAAGTGTCTTTTTCAACTCAACTTCTGGTACGAACAATACTGGAAATGGTTTTCAAGTGTATTTTTACATAAAGTCTGGTTTGGACACAATGCAAAAGCCATCCAAGTACTTTCATCACCGTGAATCATCAGCAAACAACTTAAAGAAGTGATTGGAATTGAAGATAGAAAAAAAACCAACTTCTCTGGTGCGAGAATGAAGTGTACTTTTCTTATTCAATAAGTGTCTTTTTCAACTCAACTTTTGGTACGAGCAGTACTGGAAATGGTTTTCAAGTGTATTTTTACAAACAGTCTGGTTTGGACACAATACAAAAGTCATCAAAATAATTTCATCACCATGAATCATCAGTAAACAACTTAAAGAAGTGATTGGAATTGAAGATAGAAAAAAAAACCAACTTTTCTACTACGAGAATGAAGTGTACTTTTCTAATTCAATAAATGCCTTTTTCAAATCAAGTTTTGGTACGAGCAGTACTGGAACTGGTTTTCAAGTGTATTTTTACATAAAATCTGGTTCCGAGACAATGCAAAAGCCATCCAAATAATTTCATTACCATGAGTCATCAGCAAATAACTTAAAGAAGTGATTACAATTGAAGATAGAAAAAATAAACAACTTCTTTGGTACGAGAATGAAGTGTACTTTTCTAATTCAATAAGTGCCTTTTTCAAGTCAAGTTTTGGTACGTGCAGTACTGGAACTGTTTTTCAAGTGTATTTTTACATAAAATTTGGTTTGGAGACAATGCAAAAGCCATCCAAATAATTCCATCAACTTGAATCATCAACAAACAACTTAAACAAGTGAGTGCAATTGAAGATACAAAAAAAAAACAACATTTCTGGTATAAGAATGAAGTGTACTTTTCTAATTTAATAAGTGTCTTTTTCAACTCAAGTTTTGGTACGACCAGTACTGGAACTGGTTTTCAAGTCTATTTTTACATAAAATTTGGTTTGGAGACAATACAAAAGTCATCCATATAATTCCATCACCATGAATCATCAACAAACAACTTAAATAAGTGAGTGCAATTGAAGATACAAAAAAAAAACCAACATTTCTGGTACGAGAATGAAGTGTACTTTTCTAATTCAATGAATGTCTTTTTCAACTCAAGTTTTAGTAAGAGCGGTACTAGAAATGGTTTTCAAGTGTATTTTTACATAAAATCTGGATTCGAGACAATGCAAAAGCCATCCAAATAATTCCATCGCCATGAATCATCAACAAACAACCTAAAGAAGTTATTGGAATTGAAGATAGAAAAAAAACAACTTTTTTGCTATGAGAATGAAGTGTACTTTTCTAATTCAATAAGTGTCTTTTTCAAGTCAAGTTTTGGTACAAGCAGTACTAGAACTGGTTTTCAAGTGTATTTTTACATAAAATCTGGTTTGGAGACAATGCAAAAGCCATCCAAATAATTCCATCAACTTGAATCATCAGCAAACAACTTAAACAAGTGAGTGCAATTGAAGATACAAAAAAAGCCAACATTTGTGGTACGAGAATGAAGTATACTTTTCTAATTCAATAAGTGTCTTTTTCAACTCAAGTTTTGGTACGACCAGTACTGAAACTGGTTTTCAAGTGTATTTTTACATAAAATCTGGTTTGGAGACAATACAAAAGCCATCCACATAAGCCATTCATCAGTAAACCTCTGTCAATGAATGAACTAAAATTTAATACAATCAAAAATTAACATTTTCCTTCCTAAAATTAAGTATATTGTTCACCCTGTATAACTGTCTTTTCACAACAAATTTCATTTGCCATCAATGGCATTCACATTCAAATGGTTAGATTACCATCAAATCATGAATAAATCTGTCAATGTACAAACTACATATTAACTCCAACAAATGATTCAACTATATATTATTGTGCCTACATAAGTGGTTTTTTCAATGACACTTTTAGTTCGAAGACTGCATAACACATTGCAAGTCAAATAACAGTTTCCAATGTATCAGTTTCTATTTCATCCAAGTTTTCAAACTAAATATACAATGAGTACATTCATTTCCTACGTCTACCTCATTCTAACTATACCTATCTACAATTATCTCAAAAATCTTGTTATTGCATTCCATCAAAGCCTAAATTCATAATCTTAGTCTCCAAAACAATACAGTCACATAATTATGTTGTATGCAAAACCACAAACTTCTACATTTACATCAACTATTTCTTCATGAGCAGATCGTAGTGTTGAATAACTTCATCGCGGTGGACATTATCTTTATGTAAAACCAAATGACAAACGAATTTCTGCCTAATTAATTGCAGCTCCTCCTTAAAAGAACATGAAGATAATGTTACCAAATGTAATCTTCAAAGAAACACTATAAACAATAAAACATATTATATAGGTAAACTTACAGTAGTGTAGTCAGGCAGGGCTTTGCCATCAAATTAGCTTACACCATCCCACATCTCTATAAATTTCAATACCAGGACCCCACAATCATGACTGCAAAATGAAATAAGCAAAAAAAGAAATTTTAACCACATTAAACCACATACACAATCTTCAACCACATCCGCAAATTAAACAATGACTTCAAGTGAAGAAAAATATTTCTACAATGGAATCAAAGCCATACATTCAACCAATAACCATTTCGGAACTAACCGCCTTCAAACAGGGGTTTTGGACGATAACCTACAGGGCAAATGTTCCTTGTGTGAATGGCCTTTAATGAACCAAGAACTACACCACCAAGAGTGCGCCCAAGCAATTCACTGAACGATACCCACCAGTTTCTGGCGAATCCGCCGCGTCCAACAACCCAAATCACTCTCGAGAAGTCCGCTATCCGCTTCGATTGCTACCCACAACAGCAATCTTTATGGAAGAATAGCCTTTTAGAGAAGAAAAAACTCTTGGGGAAGAAATACCTCTGTGTTTGTGTAACCTGGTCGAAGAAGAACGTTGCGGGGAAGGAGAAGGACAAGGGACGTTGACGCACATGACGCAAAAATACCTGGGATGCTGCCTCCAATTACTGTATGATTTAAAAATAATAAAATAATTCATGCCACATAGGCAGGTAAAAATTGGATCAAATAAGTGAGGCATTCTATCATTATCCTACTACAAATAATTGTAGATTTATCATAACATATATTGTAGGTAAACTTGTAGCGAAAGGAAAAAAATTGTAACTTGTTGGTAGTAAAATAAGTACAAATTTATCATATATATATATATATATATATATATATATATATATTTGTAATTGATCTTCTCAATTAAAATTATACTAAAATTATTTTTAATTTTAATTTAAATATATTTTTTTAATTTAAATATTTTAAAATGATTTCCAATTTAGATATTTTAAAATTATTTTTTAATTATATATAATAAAATATAAAACATAAATAAAAATATCAATAAATAAATAAAAATATATTTGTCTCCTATAAATATATAAATTTTTTCATGACAATAAGCAATAATAAAAAATATATAGTAATATAACAAATATTAATACTTATATTTTTTCCGAGAATTATTAATTTTAAAGCACTTTTATTTAATGAGTATTGAAATTTTCTTTTTTAAATAATTGTTTTCTTTTTTATTTGCAAGATTTTGCTTTGATGACAAGAGATTTTTATTGAGATCAACAATGTAATATTGCAGACGAGGGTGTTCACAATTTATATTGACGAGTACCCATCTTGTCGCTTCTCAATTTTGGAGGTAATTATTTATTTTTTCATCGCTAATCCTTTCTTTTTCTCTTTGTCAATATTGCATATGTGCCCCAATTTCTCTTCTCTTACTCCATTTGTACGTTCTTCACACATCTATTTAGGGTTTATGAGAGCTCCATCTTCAACCTCGACTATGACACAACTTCTTCAATTTAACTATGAGTTTCTCGTAACTTCTGCAAACCTCAGTACCTCTAAAGTTTGTTCTTTTCTCTTACTATGAGTTTCGAGTAATTTAATTATCAATTATTTAACTTTATATTATGTACTAAACCATAATTTATAAACTACAAAGTATTTGAAATTGTAGGAGAAGATTTGTTCAAGATTCAATTACTCAAGATATTATATCTGAGTTACTCATTAAGATGCCTAATCCAACATTAAATTGGAAAAAATATTCTAGTGATATGAAAGAAATTTTATTCAATGAATTTATGGTTAGTAATTATTGTGTTAATGTAATGAAGTACTTTTGTATCAACCTTTGTATTATAAATGAATTTAATTAATTTTTATTGATGTTGGACAAGTATCATTTTTGCATCAACCTATGATTGTAGTATGCCAAGAGAGGTTTGGAATTTGACATGCATTGATCGATATTCTAACTCTTTATCTAAGGCATGGAAAAAGGCGAAAGAAATGGAAAATTCAGACAATATTCAAGATATAAAGGGTCTTAGACCAAGAGGCATTAGGACTGAGATGTGGAATGGGTTAGTAGACATATGGGCAACAAAAGAATGAAAAAAAGAGAGTCTAATGCAGGTAAGAGTAATAGGGTTGTCAAGCCTAATGCCATGGTTCACATTGTGACAAAAAAGCATTTTTGGACTAATTCAGAATTGGTTAGTTCATTTCGTTATGGAAACAAGTAGTTGTTGGTCTTCTCAATGTCTTATACAATATAAGATCTTTAATATCATCGAGGCTTATTGTCAAAACATTGTTAAGTCTTCAACTTGTTTGATCATCTCCCTTTATTTTCAACATAATCTTTCTTTGGTTGTATTTCCCTCCTATGAACCTATCAATTCTTGAGACAAGTTGTTAAGTCTTCAACTTGTTTGATCATCTCCCTTTATTTTCAACATAATCTTTCTTTGGTTGTATTTCCATCCTATGAACCTATCAATTCTTGAGACAAGTTTGTGTCATTGAATTAAGTTGTTTTCTCATTTGCGTTTTAAGTTTGGGGATTCACTAGTTTGTAAAACTTTCAGATGATGTAAAATAAAAATATATTACAAAATAACCAATTTGAAAGTCAACAAAATTTATTTGTTGTTCCAAATATACCAATCTAAAAAGCTTTTATAAATTACATGATCCAAAAAAGATTGCTAGATTGAGCAATTTTGAAATATATCTAATAATTTTGTTTAACATTTTGAATTGAGCAATGACTATCATATTGGATTATGTGTCTTCACTCTTTCATATTCTTGTAAATGGGACAATCATGCACTTACTTTGTCCTAGATGTTACAATAACAAGTTTTGGTTGAGTTGCTTAGAGTAGAGTATGGCACTACCTTTGCAAAAAAAAAAAAAAAAAGCAATTTTGAGGTGGAGATATGTAATATAGTTGGTTGTGTGAGATGTATGAGGAACGTTGTGCATGGAACCCTATAAGTCTTTCAAAGGCTAAAATAAATTAATTTTATCATTCTAGTCGAACAATGCTAATGTCACATAGAAAATCAACTACGTGGACATCACACCAACGATATCAAGTAGAAGTAATGTATATTTGTCAGATTTGTATGTATTGTTCATCAAGAGAACAGTCTTGAATAAATTTTGTAATTTCACTGAGTTTGAGTGTGTTTAATAAACATGTGTCACAATTATTTCTTATCAAATCTATTTCAGTGAACATACATGTCCCATGTAAGCAATATCATTAATTGTTGCATTTTAGTTTGTAATCCTCTTTATGATATTTGATATGCATACCTTACATTGTACATTATTTTATAGTTATGATATTATCTCTGCTCTTCTTCAAAATCCATAAAACGCTTATTTGTTTTCTTTTTAGTCATGTCAACAAGCTTGGATTTCTCATTAGTTCATAATCTTCAAGCATATGGATAAAGGTAAGAGTAATAAGGCTACCAAGCCTAATGCCATGGTTTACATAGGAGGATAATGAAGCTTTACACAACACTTGAAAAAAATGGTATTCATACTTTTCACATTTAAGTTATGTGTGTTTGTTATGTTGTCATACCACTCATTTTAATGTTTAGAGTTTGGATGTCAAGTTTAGATGAGGAAATTCAAATTGAGAAATTTTAAGAAGGTATTTCAAATAACTAAAATAGTAGAATTTAAAATTCACTCAAAAAGGAGGAATTTGAAATTCCCCAAGTTGTGAAATTGCTCATTAGTTCGGACATAAAAAGTTCATAGATCCAAAAAGTCGAGTTGGGTAGACAGAAGGTCAAGACGAGCCATTCAGGCCAAAGGACAAGACGAGCCAACCCAGGCTAAAGGTTGAGTCAGGTCGGCCCATGATGAAGGTATTGTCACACCGGTCCGAGACAAAGGTCGTGTTGCGCCAACCTTGGACGAAGGTTTTGCTAAGTCGTCATGGGACCAAGGTCGAGACGAGTTGGCCTAAGCCTCAGATCAGGTAGAGTCGACCCAAACCAAAAGGTTGAGCTGAGTAGGCTCAAGCCCTAGGTCGAGCTGAGTCGTATCGGGCCTTAAGTCGAGTCAAGTTGGCCCGTGTTGTAGGTCGACCGTGTCAGTCTGGGCCAAAGGACGAGGTGAGTCGACTCGGGCTGAAGGAAAACCGAGTTGGCCCAAATTGAAGGTGTAGATCAAATTGCTGAGTTGAGTCTGCCCTGTTGAAGGTCGCGCTAAGTCAGCTCGGGCCGAAGGTAAAGTCAAGTTGATTGAGACATAAGGTTACATAAGGTTTAAACTAATCTACCCTAGTTGAAGGTTGAGTCGAGTCAACTACTGGTTCGAATTGACTAAGGTCGAATCGATTCGAATCAGCTTAGGTCAAACCAGCTGAGGTCGAATCGAATCGAGTGAACTTAAAGCAAAAGTCAAGACGACTTGTACCGAATTGAAGGTCGAGCTAAGTTAAGTTAGACTCAAATGTAAAGTTGAATTTGTTGTAAAATAAAAATTAAAGTTCTTTATTTAAACAAGAAAATTGAAATCTAAGATATTTCAATTACTTCATCCAAACTAATTATTTAAGGAATGAAGAGCATTCAATTGCAAGTAATTCAATTACTATGTATTTCAATTTCTTGAAATTATTAAAATCCTTCATCAAAATACAAAGTTACACATTATATTATAACATAGCTATATGTCACTAGTCTCCTTTACACTAAAACTAACAAAATATTTATCTCATTTGTTGTTAAAGCTTAACTACAATCCCTTTTAACTAATTCTTCTATTGTTTAACTACACTTCATAATATCATCAACTCGATTCATATCATTCAACATCAACTTAGTCCAATATTTCACTTCAAAATTGGTCATTCATTATAATTGTGTCCATAAATCTAATACATTTAAAAAAAATACAATTCAAAAGTAATCTAAAAGTGTGAAAACAAATTTCATATTGTAAAATCTATAAGTTATAAATATACTTTCAGGGTAGGTGATTTGGGAATGCTTTTTGAATAATTCGGTTAAAAGTATGTAAAATTACTTTCTAGATCCCATAATTCAAAAGTTTTAGATGACCTTCCAATTTCTTTTAAAAATTTATTATAAATTATACAATCCAAAATGTTGAGTACTATTTCTTAATATTATAATCTAAAACTTCTCCCACTATAAATTATGAATTGTTCTTTTGAGAACTTTCAAAAATTACAAATATAATTACACTCAAACACTCTTTGTGTAACATCACATTTAACAGTATAAACTATTAAATAAAACATTAATGTTCTAATAAAACAAAATAGATTGTTATATATATATATATATATATATATATATATATATATATATATATATATATATATATATAACTAGATCAGAAACATCTAAGAGTTTTTCAAAAATAAATTATTCCTAAACATTTTCACATAAACCAACTCTAATTAGTAGCCTCACTATTTTCCATCAGAGGAGCATCCTCACTTGTGTTCTCCTTTACTCATACAATCATTACAAAAGAAAACAAAAGAACACCAAACAACAAAGAAAACCATAGAGTAAGCTAGCATATAAAAGAAGCCATATATATATATATATATATATATATATATATATATATATATATATATATATATATATATATATATATATATATATATATATAAATATTTATTTTATATATATATTATTAAATATTATAAAATATATATAAAGACATGAGTCATATCACTTTAGTATTAAAGTTAATACAATACATGTCTATCGAAACATAGCAGTTGACACTAAACTCAATTATCCGAATACATGTCGATGATATAGGGTCCACTAAATGTATGCACCTGTGATGGTTTCAAGATTTTGCAAAGTGCAAAGATACAAGGGGTCATTACCAACCACACAAGGTTAATCCCCTTAACGCCAAGGACTAAGAAACAAATCCAAGGCTAGAATCTCTTGCTACTTTCACCACATAACTCATTCTACTTTTTTTGAGTGTGAATGATATTAGAGTTCACGATACCTCTTTCCACACCTCTCCTATATCAAGGCATACATTAATAATATCAACACTAAGAATTTTCCTTGAAATCCTTCAAACTTCATTATTCATGTTCACCACAATAGATTCCATTCAATTCATCGTAATTTAAACCACAATACTTCATTCAATTCATCACTATGAAAACCTTAAACCTGCTTAAGATCAACTGCAAAACACCCAAAAATAGTCAAACAATGCAAAACAGGTAAAGTAGGGCATCTAACATTCAGCATCATTTGCCTCGTAAAAATGAGCACTCGACGCCAGCATACAACGCTTAGTTTCAGGGAACTAAAATAATCCCAGACCTATAAAGGTCTCCAGCGCAACGCCAATCAGCCTGTAAAAGCCAACGCTCAACGTTACCATGGTGAGGCTCAACGTTGATCAACTCTTAAAAGCCAATGCTCAGTGTTGCCATGGTGAGGCTCAACGTTGCATCAGATATCAACAATCTCAATTTAAGATTTTTGGGAAATCATAACCTGTTTCATAACTCATAGTGGTACTCCTCTCTTAGGTATTTGTTTAAAAGAGTCTTTAAATCATAGGAGTTGTTACCAATTTTACCAATGACTGAAATACTACATTTTCCCAATTTCCTCACAATTAATCATCCAATCATACAATATTCATTAAATAGCTCACATACCAAAATCATTCGTACAATTAATGAAAATTACTAAACTAAATCAATCACAAACATGTCAATATCAATATCTATCAAACTCACTCACATAGACAAGCTTCCCTTACTTGAAGAAAAACTCAATTGACTATAACAACACTGAAATCTTCCCTAAGCCACAAGGTACTTTGTATACACAATTAGAAATACCACAAGGATGATCAGATCATGTTCTTATGATCTTTGATCAACAGAAAACTAAATAAAAGACTAAAGCAACATTTCAATCTCAAAGAGAGACGTACGCATGCATAGATTATCAAACCTACGCAAAGGAAAAATTGAAAATCAACCTACTTAATTGGAGAAATTGATTGAATGAACTTGAATATCTCGCCACAAGGATCACACAGGCGGTCTCCAATCTTCAAAAGAATTATCTCAAGATCAAATAAGGAAAGAGATTTCTAGAGAGATGAAATGTTTATAAGTAATGAGATTTGTTCATGAAATTTCTATTTATAGTTAAACGTCTTATTATTAAAATAATAAGATCTCCTTATTTTAAAACACTATCACTCTTAAAATACTATTTCTATGTTCTCACATATTGTCAATCACCTAAGAGTCAAAACCATCACCGTAGCCAAGGACCACCAATGAAGGGTTATTTGTTATAAGAGAGAAAAGGATTCTAATTTCTTCCTTCACCCCTTATATAAAACCTCACCCCTATATAAAAATAATAATAACAATAAAAAACTTATTTTGATTGTGCAACTTAGATTGTGTAATTTAAAAGTTTTTTTACTTTCAAATTTTGTAATCTAAAGCTAAAAGTGACTTCCGGAATGTTGAATCTGAAAGTCAAAATTGACTTTTAGAAAGTAAAAAGGATTGAGAAAATATAACTTTTAAATTGTACGGTACGAAAGTCATTTAATTTTTGGATTAAATAATTTGAAAGTCATTTTTAGCTTTTGAATTTTATAAAAGAAATACTTCTCAAATACATAATCCAGAAATATTTTTAACTTTCATGTTACCCACCCCAAAATATTTTTAGATTTTGAAAGTCATTTTTATTTATGTGCATGAAGAAATTTGTAGTGACAGAGGAAGGAGCAGCCGAAAAGGACACTAGGAATTTTTAAAACTTGTGGTAAGCTGCAAAATATAAGTTGGGCCATATGAAGAAAACGAGCCCAATCTTACACCTACTTAGTCCAAGGTTTGATGAAAAAAAAAAAAAACAGTTCCAACTAAATCCCAATATCTTACATAACTAACGACATTTCCCGCCAAAAATATAACTAACCCTGCCGTCCTTTCCTTTCTTGGCTCACAATTCCTTCCGTAAGGAGCTATGGCTTCTACCACCATCTCCCTCCTCACCCTCTCTCTCCTCCTCGTCATTCTCCTCCCTTTCTCCTCCGCCGCCTCCACCACCCTCCTCGACGCCGTGGAGATCCTTTCCTCCTCGGGCTTCCAATGCATGGCCCTGCACCTGGAACTAGCCTATCAAACCCTCCAACCACACCACTCCCTCACCATCTTTGCCCCCACCGACACCGCCTTCGAAAGCCTCCCTCACCACCTTTCTCTCTCCCTCCTCTGCTGCCACCTCCTCCCCCACGCCTTCTCCCTCCACAGCCTCACCTCCCTCGCCCTCGGCGCCAGCATCCCCACACTCCTCCCCAACCACTCCCTCACCATCACCACCACCACCATCTCCATCAGCAACCTCAACCTCAACCCCTCCCCCGTCTTTCATCACCCCAAACTCACCATCTTCCCCACCACCAACTTCTTCGACACTCGCTTCCACCTCACACCCCCACACCCCCGTCCAAAACCAAAACCTCCCACCATCTGGCCCCAACTTGCAGAGATCAGGGACGGAACCTTGGTCGGGACCTACGAGAAAGGGTTTGCTCTCAATGTCACCATGTCCAAGACTCACACTTTGTTGCTCAATGGTGTGGAGGTGGTTTTTCCCGACATGTTGCGCGGTGACTGCCTCGTCGTCCATGGCGTTCCGCACGTTCTTTCGGGTCACAATGGGAAACGACATCACCATGCCAAGCATGATATGTATCGGGTTACGGATTTGCAAGATTACGATGAAGATGAAGTGTGTTTCATTCTCCCGAGTTTGATGATGACAACCGCCACGGTGAGGGAAATTCTGCATGGCATTACCTTTTCTATGCTTTTTATTAGCTGTGTATTTTGTGCTGTTTGTTCCTGACACTCTAGATAATTCGGTCTTGAATTTTTCTTTGTTTTGTTTTCTTCTTTTCTTTCTTTTACTATACGTGTTTTCTAGCTGACACAACATTGGTTTGGTGAGTTTATTTGGAGAAAAAAAAAAAGTATACTGGCGCTGCATGAAATGGAACTTATACATGAATTGAATTGAACGGGCTTCTGTCACAATATGGCAGTGAAAATTTTACATGTTCATTGTGCTTGCTACTATAGAGAGCATATTGTTGTTAATCTCTAAAGTTGTATTTGAATATGAGCCAAATGCAATTTTGTTGTCTATAGTTAAGGTTAGCTTCCGAATGGTTTTAGGGTTTTTTTTTCCATTCTAGGCAAATGACTTTGGTTTATTACGGAATTAGGCAGGTTTTTAAAAAATTATAGAAGTAGGCAAAAGGTTCTGGGGGTGCACATTTTTGTATGAAGAAATCGTGTAGCCCCCATACATTTTTGTGGTCAACCGGGTCAAAGGGCGAAATCGTGTGGGAAGTGAACGTTTTTGGTTCCGTAATCGATTACTGCATGCTGTAATCGTGCAGGGGGGTAACGTCTTTGAAGCCGTAATCGATTACCATATGGTGTAATCGATTACTGAATGTGTTGCAGTTTTCTGGGTATTGTGTAATCGATTACGCACGAACTGTAATCGATTACATGTGTAATTTTTTGAAAAAAAAAACGTTAACAAACATTTCATTGGATAGGAAAGCAATGATGTATAATATAGTTGAATATGAAACTAAAAACAGTGGTATTAGTGAAAAAAAAAGATTACAATCAATTAAAGTACTAACATAATAATATCAATGTCAAAGTGCATTAAAGAAATACAAAGTTTTTGAATGAAATAAACATGAAAATGCATCTAAGATGGAGGAAATTGGCACCGCACATAAGCCATGTCTTCCTCAAGTTGACCAACCCGAGCATCTATACTGTCAAATCTTGAACCAACAAAAGCCCGGAGATCGCGGATTTCGTGGATAATATCATTAAGCATAGCAGCAGATGCATCCTGGGTAGGCTGAGGCGGTGGAGATGGTGTGCGGTCATCATGAATAGGTGCATCCTGCATATCACGTTTATGA
>Ga0214544_1002864_pt1 | contig 35982 bp, 9 predicted proteins | sample CNSS3metaG_FD_160074 | JGI IMG/M metagenome (GOLD analysis project Ga0214544, IMG submission 160074) | Root nodule microbial communities from cowpea collected in UCLA plant growth center, Los Angeles, California, USA - CNSS3 | ecosystem: Host-associated > Plants > Roots > Nodule | place: USA...
GAAATTAATTATATAATAATAATTAGAAGCAATATCTCTTCAAATGGTAAGAATCAATATTATTAATTGGGATTAATTTTGTGCTCTGATTTGTTATTGATGATGATTGATTTTGTGCTCTGATTTGCTGCGATTTGATACTCATAATTTGTTACTATCACGACCAATTCCTTCCTTATATTGTCCGTTACAATTAAGGCTGAGATTGCATTGACATTGCAAGTTGTGAATATAAATACGCACTCTGTCATGACCAGAAAAAAAATTCTCTACACTACTCTAATTCTTTCCCATCACCACTCTCATATACACACCTCTTTTTAATCTCTCTTTAAAAAAACATATTGAAGGAGGTAGAAAAAAGAAAAAAAAAAACATTCTCTACGCTCTCTCTTTCTCTCATTACCATCCACACAGACACCTTTCATCTTTATCTCTCTAGAAAAAAACAAAAATATTAGAAAAGGAGGCAAAGAATAAGAAAAAGAGAAAAGGTGAGGAGATATTGAACATTTTTTAAGGTACGTAACTACTAGTTCATTTTTTTTCTTTTGATTTATTTTTATCAATTTTTTATTATTCTTTTTAAATCATTAAATTTTTTTTTCCCATTTTTTTGGTGTCTGTTCGACCGCTCGTGTTGCATGACACCTATTTTAGACTTTCGTTCCTTTTTTTTTCTAAAAAAATATATATCAATCTAAGAATAAAATATAACTTTCTTTGTTTACTCTTTTATATCTATTTGGTTGCTCACGTCGCAATGACATCCACAACTACTCTAAAATAACTTTAAAAAAATATTAAAAATTTATAAATGATTAAAAAATAAAAAAATAAAAGATTAGAAAAAAAAATTATTTGAAGTGTCTATCCAGCCGCTCGTGTCGCATGACACCAATTTTAAAATAATACTAAAATTTAAATAAAAAGATTTTCAAAATTATAAAACAAATTAAATCATTTTCAAATAATTTTCCAAATAGACTTTTTAAAAAGAACTACGTAACCCTGATTCTCCATTCACATGCTGATACGTAAGAGCGAGGATTAATCCTCGTCGGGCCCAAAAAAAAAATAGTTTTATTTTTTTGTACATTCTTTTATTACTAATTTTGGGAAAAATTAAATATTTTGAAAAACCACAAAACTTTTGCACATTTAATTAAAGGTACCGTCTTAGGACGGGCGTTGTGGGGTGTTAATACCTTCCCCACGCGTAACCGATTCCCGAACCCAAATTCTGGTTTTTTGCAGACCTTACTTTTTTTTATGGTTTTCCATAGTTTCCTATAATAACTATGGTGGCGACTCCAAAACTCTTTTTCAAATTTTATTTTTGGTTTGTCGTCTCGTCGTGATTTCGATTGCGACAATGAGAAACAAAATCTAAGTCAAAGACTTGATTTTGAGGAACAAGCTTAAGATTATTTTACCTTGTGTTGTTTTATCATTTAATGTTTTATTAAGAAATAGTTTTTTTGGTTGTGATTGTTAAGTTGGTTGCCTTTTTCTTTAAAGATTATCATATGTGCTATTGATCTGACTCAATGAACAAGGAAGAAGTGGGGCATTTAGAAAGCCAAGATGAACATGGCAAGACATTCAAAGGGATAGAGGTCGTGGTGGAGGAAGACGCGATGAAAAGTTATTTGCGAATGATTTGGATGCAGATGAAGGAATTACCCATGTTTTTTATTTTCTTGCTAACCATGTGTGTCGGGGCTTGGTGATGGAACACTATGTATATTTCTATGCCTTACTTATTAGGGGAAAGGGAGTGAACTTTTTTAGTGAAAACTTTTACACTTGACCCATGGAGTTTGGGCTTTTATTGCCTATTATTCATTTTCAATGGGTATGAAATATGGATTATGAAACAGGAGTGGTATTAATTTGTTTTAACAAGTGTATTGTGGAAGTGGCATTAATCATGTATGTTAACAATTGTTCTATTTATGATGTTTAAAAACTTGCATTATGTTCATGATTTTGAATATTTTGAATGTGGTAAAATTTGACATGTTTTATATAAATTGGTTGGCAAGATTTATTATATTATGTAATGTTGATAATTAAATGCATTTTATAAGGTACAAAAATAATAAGAGAATGAAACGTTTTGCTAGGGATTAGCAAGGGATTTGCTACAACCACTTTGCTAGGGATTAGTAAGGGATTTGCTACAAACAATTTGCTAGAGATTAGCTAAGGATTTGCTACAACTAATTTGCTAGGGATTAGCTAGGGATTTGCTAGGGATTTGCTACAACTAATTTGCTAGGGATTACCGAGGGATTTGCTACAATCACTTTGCTAGGGATTTGCTATAAACAATTTGCTAGGGATTAGTTAAGGAATTGCTACAACTAATTTGTTAGGAATTAGCTAGGGTTTGCTAGGGATTAGCTAGGAATTAGCTACAGAATAGTTCCCTTGCTAATTAGCTACCTATAATTTAGCTATGGTTCATTGTCCTCATTGTTTCCTTGCTAATCCTTCGCCAAATCATTTTGCGAAGGATTAACGAGGGATTAGCTAGAGATTGTTCCCTCGCAAATCTAGGAATTTTTTGTAGTGTTTGTGTGTGTCTTTTATGTGTGTGTGTTTGTCTCTTTTTGTGTGTGTGTGCGCGTGTGTGTGTGTGTGTGTGTGTGTGCATGCTATGTACGTATGTGTGTGTAAGTGCATATGTGTATGTGTGTGTGTGTGTGTTTCTATGTTTGTGTCAATATGTGTGTCTATGTCTATGTTTATCTTTATGTGTGTGTCTCTATGTGTGTATATGTATCCGTGTTTATATTTGTCTGTTTGTGTTTCTCTTTGTTTGTGTGTGCCTGTCTTTTTTTGTATTTGTGTCTGTATGAGTTTGTTTGTCTTTGTGTCTTCGTTTGTGTAAGTGTGTGTTTGTGTGTGTATTTATGCCTTTATGTGTATTTGTGATTCATATTCTTTAAATGAATGAGAAATTATTAATTTGCATTATGCGATTTTTTAAAAATTAATTACTTATCTTGGTTGTTTTGTTGTTTTCATTGTGATAATAATATGTTACATAAGAATAAATTATATTTCGAATTAGATGACCGAGTAATATTGAACTAAGAAGTAATATTATTATTTTGATTATATAATATAACTAATGTAAGACCCACTTTTATTGAGTGCCCTAATGTTAAGGGCTGCCACACTGTTCGGCCTAAAGGGCTGGCCCATAGGGTGCCAAGGTCCCTTAATTGCAAGTCATTTTGAAAAATCAGTGCCCTAACTCACCCATTTTCTCTCCACAGAACCTCTACTAGGGTTTGGAGATCTACCCAAGTTCAAGTGAGCTCAACCTCCGTCTCCCGTTCACGTAAGTTAGTTCTCGAACCTAGCCTTTCTAAATTGTTTTCGTGGTTTATGTCGGGACTCACTGTGTGAATCCAATCTCCTTTGTCGTGCCACTATTTCAGTTCATAGATTTGTCCTTGGAGCTACTAGTTTCGCTGGCTTAAGAGTCGAAGTCCAATATTAGCCCTTTTCTAGGTAAGGGAAGCTAGGTTCTTTTTCGCATTTTTGAAACGTGTGGTTTGTTTTCGTTTCTATTTTATGCTTAAATGATTGGAAAACGTTAGTTTTGGTATATTTCTGAGTTAGGGGTTCAAATATTAATGAAACTATGATGTTTGACGTCATTTCTCGTATTTTGATGCGTCGCACAGTCGTTGGGCGAGTTCCTTGGCTCGCTAGGCGACAGTGTATTTTTCTGATATGCGCAGTTTTAGTAAAATTGACTTTCCCGACTCATTAACCGTTGGATTGAGCTCAAATTTTGACATGTGGTTCATAACATGCTATTTTATGGTTTGACCAATTAGATCGTCGATTAGATGTTTGTAGCTTGAGAAATGTGTCACGCATTACTGCAATGATTTTGGTTTCGTGATAATAAAATTTCTTGGGAATTTTGGTATAAGAATTATGGTTGTGGGTTGTGCTTGATTGTATGGAATTGCAAGTACTTAAACGTTGGAACTCATTTATTTGGGATGAATACTATTTTGTGATATATGTATGTCTTGGTATGCATTTATAAAGTATGAGATGAATGAATTTTCATGAGTGATGTGATTCATGGATTGTGAATGATGAACTTGGATAAATCTTGGCATGCGATTTCAATGAAATGGTTGGTTATATATGTGGTCATTAATTCGGTATGAACAATAATGTTACATTGATGGCATGGTATTGGTATGAGGTGAAGTTCTATATCCCCGAATTGAGAAGAATGGGATGGTATGAAATCAACATGGAATAAGAATGAGGATGAGTTACAAAGGATGGCGTGAGGTGTTAAATGCATGATCAATATTATTTGTCTGTTTGGAATGTGATTGGTAAGTTGTCAGTACGTAAGTTCATGAGTCTCTGGGTGAGACTTCCTGGTTGTGCTTCAGTGGTCGGGACGTAATTTTATTGCCCTTGTTAGTGGTTGTCCATGGTGGTGCCCCATCTATATAACTTGGTAAGGATTCAAGGTAAGGATTGCATCCTGACACTCTAAGGAGTCAGTTAGTCTCACTTAGAGCGGAATGACTCCTGTGGTGAGAGTAGCAGGAGGCCTGAAACTGATCAAGGTCTAACCTTGTGTGTGAGGGAATTGATTCTTTGTAACACTTGTAACACATAGCTCGGGGGTGAGTAGAGGTATCCACCACAAGTGCAAGCATCCGCTGAATTCGACCAGGTTATATGTATCCAGATGAGTCGAGTCGAGTCTTAGTGTATTGATTTGAAGGTCATAGCATGCTTGGATGATCTGTGTATATTGGACTGTGAAAGTATATCTGATTGCATGATGAAATATTTTTTGCTCTAGCTTACCCTTTGCTTGTTTGATTGCCTTGTATGTTGTTCTTCTACCTTTGCGATGATCATCAATTTATTGATGGGAGCAGATGCGAGAGGTACTCGTGGTCAACAAGAGAGATGACTCCACTGCATAGTCTACTTGGGCTGGACCTCACGTTTTATTTGGGCTTTTCTTTAGGGCTAAGGCCCGTGTATTGTATTGTCCCTAAGGCTTTATTTTGAATATTGGTTATCTCTTACTCCTTTTGGGTTGTAGACATTGTAGTGAACTTTAGTATTTTCTTTTAAGTACCTTGAATAACTGTAAGGAGTGACCTTATACTCCGCGACTTGGCTCTTTATATTATCCGGTGTAAGATTTCATTTAATTATGTTATTATTTAAATGGGATGTTACAACTAATAATAAGTAAGGATATTTTTTATATGTTGAGTTAAATGTCTATTACCGAATCTCATGGATAAAATGTATCCTTCTTCTTTAACATTTCTTAAATTTTTAGTGAGAGAACCATATTTTTTCATTTTAATGCATCTTTCACTTTAATTTTTTCAATACTTTAACTTTGTTTTTATTATTATTATTATTATTATTATTATTATTATTATTATTGTTATTATTATTATTATTATTTTAACTAATCTTCTTTTAGAAATAAAAAACTATCTCAAAAAAATCTACCTATGATATTGACAAATGAACTTCAATACTACACTTAATTAATTGAATCCCATAATCGCTCTTTTTTTCTTTATCTTCTACATTTCACAATCCCTATTTACAACACCCCTTATTTAAACTTTGTTTTTTTTTCTGAACAAAAATGTTATTTTATTTAATAAACTCTATTATATTATATTGATAAATAAAATGTACAGAGCGGGATCTCTCAGTAGAAAAAAAAAAGTATAGTTTTTTAAAATTAAAAAATGGTACAATTTGAGTATCTTTTTACGATAAAGTACTTTACTCTCATTTTAGGTTGCGTATATGAAGAGTTGTTTCTCGAAGCCGCCCTGGAAAACGTCTAGCTTTTTCACCGCAAATCTTAGTGAGTTTAGATAAATTATATATGAGTAGGTCTCAACAAACCTCCAGAAAAATTAAGACAAAAAAATAAAAAATTTAAATAAAATATTTCAAACGCTTAAATTAATTTATAAGTAAACTAATTTGTCAAGGTCAGCCAACAGTAAATAACTAAAATCTTTGACACTTTTTGTTCGACAATTTACGTTGATCACATTATTTTTACCCAATACTTTTGTTTAAAATTAATCAACGTAGCAATTTTTTTCTTGTTTTATTTTGTTTCAAGTCTATAAATAACAAAGTTATGTATATTTTGTTTCATGTCTGTTAATTATGATTATATCTTTTTAGTATTGATGTGTTTATTTTAAGAATAATTTTAGTCTTGAAAAAAACATTTTCTGAATAATTTTAAAAAAGTTGTATGTCAAGTTTGATATCGTTAAAGAAAACCTTTTTTCGGTATAAAAATGTTTATTATAATATAGGTTAAAAAAATTAATAAAAAAATTATTTCTCCTCATTCCTCATTTTTCATTTTACATTAATAATTCTTAAGTGGAAAAATAATATTCAATTTCTTCTATAGTTATTATTTGTTGGAATACAGAATGAAATGAAAATATATCTCGAAACTTCTGAAACTTCTCATCATAAAGTCAGACAAAACAAACATTAAAACCTTTGGAAAGGGAAGTAAATATAAAATAAGAAATCTAAGTGTTTTTTTGTGTGAGTGACGTGACACGGTAATTTAATCACAATTCAAAAACCCAGATTTATTGACTTTCTATAACTACCTTAATATTTACATATCAACCATAATAACTTCTATGCGTTGATATTCTTAATTTCTTTTAGAATAAAAGTGTAAACAAAAAATATTAAGCCTTTTATTTTGATTTTAGAAACTTAACCCCAACTTATCCACCTAATTAAATAATACTTTCTTATATATATTTTTTTATATTAAGAGTAATCCTTTATGTAGTAAGAAATAACAACGTCTTCACAATTTTTATTTCAATTTCAGTGTTGATTGTCGTTAATTATAACTGATTTAATAACTAATTGCAATTTGGCATAAATTTCTGTTTCTTCTTCTCTTTCATTTTTTTATAACTAATTTATATCATAAATCCAATTGCCTGATCAAAATGTTTCAGTTTGAATTACATATACTTATACAACAAAAGTCTAAACTGATCCAAATTAATTATAATATCAAATAAAACTCAAAACCAAGTCCAATCAAATCCACGCCCCTATTTATCATACAAATATTTTTAAAGAAATTATAAGCATTTTTTGCAAGACGAAATAGAACTATTACGTTAATAATTTTCTCATAATTCTTAACGTAACAGTGTATTAAATATTAAAGACGTAACTAAAATAAGTAGTGTTTGTAAATTCAAGTGTTTGTTGATATATTTATTTATGTGTTCATTCTAAAATTCTTATATCACAATCAAAGTTGTATATAAAGAGTCGGTCCACCAAAACTTGAATTTTGTCAGATTAAAGATTTAATATATCAATTCATTTTAACTTATTTTTTTTAACTCGTGACGAAAATTGGAGTGACACTAGTGTAGTTTTGAAATTTTAACTCACGTTGTAGGTTGTAGGTAAGGCTCGTTTATTCTGTCTCTTTTGTTTTAAGGGCTGTCCAATCTTGTGGGTTTAGGGACTGGTCCAAAGGGGAAGGATCAGACCTAATTTGCGCTAACTCTAAGCTTATGCTCTTTTTCGTAAAATAGAAACTCTTATGTCTCCTTGAGCTGTTGTCGTCACCTCTGCTAGGGTTTGGAATCACCATAGCCAAGCGAGCTCAATCTCGTTCTTCTACTCCGCGTAAGTCCCTCCCAACTCGGGCTTTGTCCATTTTGTCTCTTCTCTGTGAGTTCCGCTAGAGCTTGTCCTAGGAGATTTGTTCTAACCTTGTCCCTCTGGTTTTCAGCTCTCAAGTTACTCTTTGATCTACTACTTTCCACCATTCGAGTATTGGAGCTCTAGCTAACATTTCCCAGGTACGGGAAGCTAGACTACTCATTTGTGTATGATAAAGTATGTGGTTTGTTTCATCTGTTGCGTGCATAAAAAAATATTGAATGTATATGGAATCGTGTTTGAATGATTGGTGTGGGGTGTACTGTTTCTGGATTGCAGATGTTGAACAGTGGAAGGAACCTGTTATTTTCGCCCAGGCGAGCTTATCTCGCCTAAGCGAGATTAACAAGTCCTCGCCTAGGAGTTTTTTCTCGAATACTCGCCCAGGTGAGCGAATTATGTTTTGAGCGAAAGACCATCTCGCTCAGGCGAGATGGCCTCGCCTAAGCGAGCCTTCGCGAAACTCCCAGGCCCCTTGACGCAGTCTCGCCTAAGCAAGAGCCTACAGCTTGAGCGAGGGCACCCCCCTCGCCTAAGCGAAGGCCTCTAGCTTGAGCGAGACCCGCTGCAGGTCGCGCTGTTATTCTTTGTTTGGTAGCTAGGCCATGTTTGAGGTGGTTGGTACAAAAGGGACATGGTTATGGTGTGATGATACAAATTGGTATTCGTGATCCAAAAATGGTGAGATGGTCTTGATTCCAGCATTGTATATGAATGAGTATGATTTATAAGACCTCAGGTTATATGCATGATAAGTGTTCCTTTGTTGTTGATTATGATGTGGTCCGTGTCAGTGCGTAATTCCTTGGAGTCTCTAGGTGAGACTTGTTAGGGTCGTGCTTTAGTGGCCGGGACGTAATTTCATGGCCCCTATTAGTGGGTGTCTATGGTGGTGCCCCATCTGTATAACTAGGTAAGGATTCAAGGTAAGGTTGCATCCTAACACTCTAAGGAGTCAGTTAGTCTCACCTAGAGCGGACTGACTCCTGTGGTGAGAGTAGCAGGACCCCTGGAATTCATTAAAGGCTAATCTTGTGGTGAGGAAAATTGATTCATTGTAATACTTCTAACACATAGCTCGGGGGTGAGCAGAGGTATCCATCACAAGTGCGAGCATCCGCTGAATCCGACCAGGTTATATGTATCCGGATGAGTCGAGTCGTGTCATAGTGTATTGTTTGAGAAGTCATAACATGTTTGGTTGATATGTGGGTATGGTATGGTGAATATATATTTGATTGTATGGATGAAATCTTTTGTGCATTAGCTTACCCTACTTTCGTTGTTGTGTGTTATGCTGTGTGGTACTCTCTTTCGCGATGATCATCAACTTGTTGGTGTGAGCAGATGCAAGGTGTAAAACCTGTGAAATTTAATTAATTAAATAAATAATTAATTAATAAATGCGGGTGGTTGAAGCCTTTATGGCATTTAATAGTGATTGATGTGATGTGGAAAAGTACTAGCTCAAGTGGTTGAGAGTACTATGATTGTGTAAGAGGACATGGGTTTGAGTTCTAAGTATGCCAATTATGTGTTATTTAATTATTAGTATTTTTAGTAATATGTATAATCATGTTAAGTGATAATATAATCATAGAATTATATTAATCATCACGAAACATGAATTGGTTAAATGGTTATGCATTAATTTGACATTGGCATGGGTTGGGTTCGAACCTTGGTGTACCTAAACTAAACTTTCTTTTTGCCAAAATTCCTTTGGCATGAAGGTGAAAGGGCAAGGAAAAACCCTAGCTGAATGGCAACCAAGGGAGGCTGGAGAATCAGACATAATGGTCCTTGAATGGTATTTACAAGCATCATTAAACCAAATTTGCGTTTTGGTAATTAACCTAGCATTAAGGCACCCTTAAAAAGCCAATTTTAGGTTAGAAGAAAGGTTTGCAAGGTTGCCATTGTTACATAGTGAGAGGAGAGCGAATTTGAGAGTGTGTTGAGAGAATTAAGAGTCTGTTTTGAGCTGGAATGCGGGAGCACTAAGGCAAGACATTTTTTGGCCAAGAAGAAGAATCTCACATTCAAATTAAGCAAAGGAGACCAGGTTAGGGGAGCTAGATCCGTACTTTTATTTTGTGTTGTTAAATGGTATGAAATGTATGAAAAATTGGATGTATATAACCTACCCATATCATGTAATTTTCATGTTTATGGAATTTTCCAGAAATCGTCTGGTGGGTGATGAACCACCGCCAGGCGACTCATCCTTTTCTGGGTTATTTTGGGGTTCCAGAGATGGAACCGCCTGGCGGCAAGGCTTGCGCCGCCAGGTGACACGTGACTGCACACCCAGTTTTCTAGGTTTTTGATGAACTGCCTAGCGGTGATGAACACCCGCCAAGCGACGCGAGTCAATTTGACTCGATTTTAGTGTTTTGGGATTTTTGGGTTGATTCTATTCGGGGGCAAAAGGTAGTGCCAACTGTTTGGAAACGATTGGAAGCCCGAATTCGCTGAAATATATAAAATTGAAGGTTCGATTGGGTGAAAATTGCATGAATATCAATTGGTGGTTTGATGAATTCGGGATTTCATAGTCACACTAGATTAAGTGGTAAGGTTAGTGAAATTTCGTATATGGAGGAGTCTTATGAAGGAATAGTGAATATAAACATGTGAAGGCAGCCTATTGGATCGTAAATCGAGTGGAATCAGAATTATAGGGGTTGGAATAAGGTTCGTAGGTTTGAGGAAATTTTTAGGTTCCTGGAACAGCAGGAACCGCCTGGCGGCACCCAATTGGCCGTCAGGCGCCACATCAGAGGTGCGTGGTGTTTTGATTCACCAAAAACACTATTTTTCGTACCTTTCGCGCAACAATAACCGCCCTTGATTAGTTCAAGTAACTTCTAATGAAGCATAATTGGGTTATGTGGTAAGTCTCTATCAATTTGAATGTTCCTTTGAGTTAGTCACATGTGGAGAATTGGTTTGGTGAAGGCATGGGTGTCAATATTAAATTGCATCGGTGCATCAGATCATGTGCTTAAAATTGTTAGAGTGTTTGCTTATATTTTGTTTGAGCATGCTTCGGATGGTCTATATGACTAGGGGATGAATGCACATGTGAGATGCTATAAGGCCTAGAACATTATAGATGGCAATGCTTTTCATTAGGGGTACTCTAGAAGGAGAGCAAATGAGAGCAACCTGTGTGAAGTGTGCTTGAACCTGAACTAAAACCAGTAATGTGCAAGTACTGGTGTAGTGACTGGCGGTACGTGTACCCCGCCAGGCAATCTGGAAGCGGCAGCGCCTAGCGGTACGTGTCCCCCGCCAGGCAATTTTGTTGTAGCAGATTGGTGTTATGCTTGCTATGATGTGCGTGATCTACAAGGCTTCTAGGATATCTTAAAGGTCGGCTTGCTGATGTTCCTTGAGTTGAGCTCGGAACGTATCCCTTGAGTTGAGCTCGGGATAGGGGTTAAGCACGTGGCATTCCTCGAGTTGAGCTCGGAATGGCATCCCTCGAGTTGAGCTCGGGATGGCGGATGAACACGAGGAACCCTTGAGTTGAGCTCGGGTTGGCGAGTGTTGTCGGTGTGAGTGTGCTGGTTGTGGCCAGTACGGATGGGTCTAGATAGATTGCCCTCCTCAATAGTTGACTGACGAGTTTGGTAGTTTTGGGACGTTACGAATTATGTTCGTATATGGGAACTCCACCTGGCGTTACGATGTATGATCCGTAGCATGGTTACCCGCACGTGCTCTATCGGTTGTGGCCGATAGGTATGGCAGCAAGACACCTTGAGGTACCCACTAGAAGATGTAGAACACGAATAACATGGTGGTGGCCATGTGATGTGATATCAAAGGATGGAATTCCTTTGGTGTGATTGTGTGATTGGTATATTTGTGTCATATATATATATATATATATGTTTATTTTGTTAGCTCACCCTATCTGCTTATGTTTGTCGATGATTGTGTTCGCGGTACACGGGAGCAAATGATGGTGCAGGTGGATCTAGTGAGGATTAGCAGCGGAGTGGGGAAAACTCATGGGAATAGTTTTATAGAGTTTTATCATTTATGGTTTTGGATTAAAGAAGTAATCTATTATGAGACTGTTTTGGTATTTCATTGAATTTTGAGAAGATTTGAACTTAGAGTTATCTTTATTATGAAATAAATTATTTGAAATTTCCCACGTTTTTGGGAAATGGATTTATAATTAATGCGTTTTTATTTTCTTATTTTATTTTTTTGTTTAAACCCGTAATATCCTAACGGGATGTTACACCTACCTGCAAAGTTTTAAATTTATATGGACCCTACTTGCAAGGTTTTTAAATTTAACAGGGACTTGTGCGCAAATATTTTAAATTTATCAAGGACCTACTTGCAAAGTTTTTAAATTTATCAAGGATCTTCCTGCAAAGTTTTAAATTTATAAGGGACCTACATGCAAATATTTTGAATTTATCAGTGACTTACCTACAAACTTTTTATATTTATCAAATATCTACCTGCAAAGTTTTTAATTTATAAAGGACCTACTTGCAAAGTTTTAAAATTTATAAGTGACCTACATGCAAATATGTTAAATTTGTCATGATCTACCTGTAAAGTTTTAAAAATTATCATGGACCTACCTGTAGAGTTATAGATTTATAAGAGACATACTAGAAGAGTTTTTAAATTTAATAGGGACCTACGTATAAATATTTCGAACTTATTAGGGACCTACCAGGAAAGGTTTTTAATTTATAAGGGACGTAGCTGCAAACTTTTTAAATTGAAAAAAGACCTACTTGCGAAGTTTTTAAATTTAACAGGGACCTACATGCAAGTATTTTAAATTTATCAAGGACCTACATGTAAAGTTTTTTCATTTATAATGGACCTACTAGCAAAGTTTTTTATTTTAACAGGGAACTACTTGCAAATATTATAAATTTATTAGGGATCTACTTGCAAAGTTTGTAAATTTGTAAGGAACCTACCTGCAAAGTTTTTAAATTTATCATGGACCTACCTACAAAAATTGTAAGGTTATAACAGACCTAAATCCAAATTTTTAAATTTTTAAGGGACCTACTCGCAAAGTATTTAAATTTAAAAGGGACCAACATGCAATGTTTTAAAATTTATCAGAGGATCATCGGTAGAGTTTTTAAATTTATTACGGACCTACCTGCAAGGTTATTAAATTTATCAAGAACTACATGCAAAGTTTTTAAATTAACTACGGACTTACCTTTGAAGTTTTGAAATTTGTCAAAGAATTCCAAATTTTGAAATTTATTAAGGATCTAGCTACAAAGATTTTAAATTTATGAGGGATCTACCTGCAAAGTTTTTAAATTTATCAGGGACCTACCTACAAACTTTTAAATTTATAAGGGACCTACTAGCAAAGTTTTAAATTTAGCAGGGACCTACCTGCAAAGATTTTATATCTATTAGGGAGCTATTAGAAAAGTTTTCAAATTTCTCAAGGACCTATATGCAAATATTTAAAATTTAGCAGGGACTATAGTGTAAAGTTTTTAAATTTATAACAGACCAACCTTTAAAGATTTTAAATTTATAAGGGACCTACCATCAAAGTTTTTAAATTTATATGGGCCCTACTTGCAAAGTTTTTAAATTTAACATGGACTTCTCTATAAATATTTTAAATTTATCAAGGACCTACTTGCAAAGTTTTTAAATTTATCAAGGACCTACTTGCAAAGTTTTAAATTTTTTAAGGACCTACTTGCAAATATTTTGAATTTATCAGGGACTTACCTGCAAAGTTTTATATTTTTTAGGGACCTACTTGCAAAGTTTATAAATTATACCAGACCCACTTGCAAAGTTATTAAATTTAACATGGACCTACCTACAAATATTTTAAATTTATTAGGGACATACTTTTTTAAATTTATCAAGGACCTATCTGCAAAGTTTTAAATTTACAAGGGACATACTTATAAATATTTTGAATTTATCAGAGACTTACTTGCAAAGTTTTTATAATTTTTAGGGACCTACTTTCAAAGTTTTTAAATTATACGGGACCCACTTGCAAAGTTCTTAAATTTAACATGGACCTACTTGCAAATATTTTAAATTTATCAGGGATCTACCTTAAAGTTTTAAATTTACAAGGTACGTACTTGCAAATATTTTGAATTTATCAGGCACTTACCTGCAAAGTTTTTATATTTATCACGAACCTACCTATAAAGTTTTTAATTTATATTTATCAGGGACCCACTTGCAAAGTTTTAAAATTTATAAGTGACCTACATGAAAATATTTTAAATTTATTATAATCTACTTGCAAAGTATTAAAATTTATTATGGACCTATCTGCAAAGTTATAGATTTATAAGGGACCTACAAGAAGAGTTTTTAAATTTAACAGGGACCTACTAGAAAAGTTTTGAAATTTATAATGGACGCGCCTGCAAATTTTTTAAATTTAAAAAATATCTACTTGCAAAGTTTTTAAATTTTTCAGGGACCCACATGCAAGTGTTTTAAATTTATAAGGGACCTACCTGCAAAGTTTTTAAATTTATAATGGACCTACTAGAAAAGTTTTTAAATTTAACAAGGACCTACATGCAAATATTATAAATTTATTAGGGAACTACTTGCAAAGTTTGTAAATTTTTAAGGAACCTACCTGCAAAGTTTTTAAATTTATCATAGACTAGCCTTCGAAGACTTTAAATTTATCATAGAGCTGCAAATTTTTAAATTTAATAAGCACCTACCTGCAATGTTTTTATATTTATCATGAATCTACCTACAAAGTTTTTAAGGTTATAACAAACCTACATGCAAATTTTTAAATTTATAAGGGACCTATTAGCAAAGTTTTTAAATTTAACATGGACCTAACTGCAATGTTTTTAAATTTATCAAAGAGATCATCTGTCAAATTTTTTAATTTATCAGGGACCTATTTGCAAAGTTTTAAAATTTATCAGGATCTACATGCAAAGATTTTAAATTTATCATAGACTTATCTTCAAAGTTTTGAAATTTATCAGAGAACTGCAAATTTGGAAATTCATCAAGGACCTACCTACAAAGATTTTAAATTTATGAGAGATCTACCTACAAAATTTTTAAATTTATCAAGGACCTACATGCAAACTTTTAAATTTAAAAGGGACATACTAGAAAAGTTTTTAAATTTAACAGGGACCTACCTGCAAAGTTTTTATATCTATAAAGGAGCTATTGGAAAGATTTTCAAATTTCTTAAGGACCTACATGCAAGTATTTAAAATTTAGTAGGTACTTTAGTGCAAAGGTTTTAAATTTATAACAGAGCACCCTTTAAAGATTTTAAATTTATAAGGGATGTACTTATAAAGTTTTTAAATTTATATGGGCCCTATTTGCAAAGTTTTTAAATTTAACAAGGACTTATTTGCAAAGTTTTTAAATTTATCATGGATTTACGTGCAATGTTTTTAAATTTATTAGAGAGACCATTTGTAAAGTTTTTAAATTTATCAGGAACTTACCTGCAAAGTTATTGAATTTGTCAGGGACCTACTTGCAAATATTTTAAATTTATTAGGGACTTACCTGCAAAGTTTTTATATTTTTAGGAATCTACTTGCAAAGTTTTAAAATTATACGGGACCCACTTACAAAGTTCTTAAATTTAACATGGACCTACTTGCAAATATTTTAAATTTATCAGGGACCTACTTGCAAAGTTTTGAAATTTATTAAGGACCTACCTACAAAGTTTTAAATTTACAAGGGACCAACTTGCAAATATTTTGAATTTATCGGGGACTTACCTGCAAAGTTTTTATATTTATCAAGGACCTACCTGCAAAGTTTTTAATTTATAAAGGACCTACTTGCAAAGTTTTAAAAATTTATAAGTGAGCTACATGCAAATATGTTAAATTTATCATGATCTACCTGCAATGTTTTAAAATTTATCACTGACCTACCTACAAAGTTATAGATTTATATGAGACCTACTAGAAGAGTTTTAAAATTTAACAACGAACTACCTACAAATATTTTGAACTTATTACGGACCTACCAGGAAAGTTTTTAAATTTATAAGAGACATACTTGCAAATTATTTAAATTGAAAACAAACCTACTAGTAAAGTTTTTAAATTTAACAGGGACCCACATGCAAATATTTTAAATTTATCAGGGATCTACCTTAAAGTTTTTTAATATATAATGGACCTATTTGCAAAGTTTTTAAATTTAATAGGGAACTACTTGCTAATATTATAAATTTATTAGAGGTCTACTTGCAAAGTTTGTAAATTTTTAAGGAACCTACCTGCAAAGTTTTTTAATTTATCATGGACTTACCTTCAAAGACTTTAAATTTATCATAGAGCTGCAAATTTTTAAATTTATTAAGGTCCTACTTGCAAAGTTTTTAAATTTATCGTTGACCTACCTACAAAGTTTATAAGGTTATAACAGACCTAATTGCAAATTCTTAAATTTATAAGGGACCTACAAGCAAAGTTTTTAAATTTAACATGGACCTACCTATAATATTTTTAAATTTATCATAGGAATCATGTGTAAAGTTTTTAAATTTATCAGGGACCTATCTGCAAAGTTTTTAAATTTATTAGGATCTACATGCCAAGTTTTTAAATTTATCCTAGACTTACCTTCAAAGTTTTGAAATTTATACGAGAACTAACACTTTTGAAATTTATCAAGGACCTACCTACAAAGATTTTAAATTTATTAGTGATCTACCTGCAAAGTTTTTAAATTTATCAAGGACCTACTTGCAAACTCTTACATTTATAAGGGATCTACTAGCAAAGTTTTCAAATTTAACAGGGACCTACCTCAAAGTTTTTATATTTATCAGGAAGTTATTGGAAAAAATTTAAAATTTCTCAAGGACCTACATGCAGATATTTATAATTTAGTAGGGAATTTAGTGCAAAGTTTCTAAATTTATCACAGACCCACCTTTAAAGATTTAAAATTTATAAGGGACCTACCTACAAAGTTTTTAAATTTATAAGTGCCTTACTTGCAAAGCTTTTAAATTTAATAGGGTCTTATCTGCAAAGCTTTTAAATTGATCATGGATTTACCTATAATGTTTTTAAATTTATTAGAGAGACCATATGTAAAGTTTTTAAATTTATCAGGAACTTACCTGCAAAGTTTTTGAATTTATTAGAGACCTACCTGGAAAGTTTTTAAATTTTTCAAGGACCTAATTATCAGGGACTTACTTGCAAAGTTTTTATATTTTTTAGGAACCTACTTTCAAAGTTTTTAAATTATACGGGACCCACTTGCAAAGTTCTTAAATTTAATATGGACCTACTTGCTATTTTAAATTTATCAGGGACCAACTTGCAAAGTTTTTAAATTTATCAAGGACCTACTTGGAAAGTTTTAAATTTACAAGGTACGTACTTGCAAATATTTTGAATTTATTAGTGACTTACCTGCAAAGATTTTATATTTATCACGGACCTACCTGCAAAGTGTTTAATTTATACTACTTGCAAAGTTTTAAAAGTTATAAGTGACCTACATGCAAATATGTTAAATTTATTATGATCTACCTGGAAAGTTTTAAAATTTATTATGGACCTATCTGCAAAGTTTTAGATTTATAAGGGACCTACGAGAAGAGTTTTTAAATTTATAATGGACGTACCTGCAAATATTTTAAATTTAAAAGAGACCTACTTGCAAAGTTTTTAAATTTAACAGAGACCCACATGCAAGTGATTTAAATTTATCAGGGACCTACCTACAAAGTTTTTTAATTTATATGGACCTATTTGCAAAGTTTTTAAATTTACCAGGAAACTACATGCAAATATTATAAATTTATTATGGATCTACTTGCAAAGTTTGTAAATTTTTAAAGAATCTACCTGCAAGGTTTTTAAATTTATCATGGACTTACCTTCAAAGACTTTAAATTTACCATAGAGCTACAAATTTTTAAATTTAATAAGCACCAACATGCAAAGTTTTTATATTTATCATGGACTTATCTACAAAGTTTTTAAGGTTATAACAGACCTACATGCAAATTTTTAAATTTAATAAGCACCAACATGCAAAGTTTTTATATTTATCATGGACTTATCTACAAAGTTTTTAAGGTTATAACAAACCTACATGCAAATTTTTAAATTTATAAGGGACCAACTAGCAAAGTTTATAAATTTAACATGAACTTACCTGCAATATTTTTAAATTTATCAAAGAGATCATCTGTAAAATTTTTAAATTTATCAGGGACCTATTGGCAAAGTTCTTAAATTTATCAGGATCTACATGCAAACATTTTAAATTTATCATATACTTACCTTCAAAGGTTTGAAATTTATCAGAGAACTGCAAGTTTTGAAATTCATCAAGGACCTACCTACAAAGATTTTAAATTTATGAGGGATCTACTTGCAAAATTTTTAAATTTATCAAGGACCTACATGCAAACTTTTAAATTTAAAAGGGACAAACTAGAAAGTTTTTAAATTTAACAGGGACCTACCTGCAAAGTTTTTATATCTATAAAGGAGCTATTGGAAAAATTTTCAAATTTCTCAAGGACTTACATACAAATATTTAAAATTTAGTAGGTACTTTAGTGCAAAGTTTTTATATTTATAACATACCAACCTTTAAAGATTTTAAATTTATAAAGGACCTACTTGCAAAGTTTTTAAATTGATCATGAATTTACCTGGAAAGTTTTAAAATTTTTAAAGGACCTACTTGCAAATATTTTGAATTTATCAGGGACTTACTTGAAAAGTTTTCATATTTTTTAGAGACCTACTTGCAAAGTTTTTAAATTATACAAGACCTACTTGAAAAGTTCTTAAATTTAACATAAACCTACCTACAAATATTTTAAATTTATAATGTACCTACTAGCAAAGTTTTTAAATTTAACAGAGACCTACCTGGAAATTTTTTAAATTTTTAGAGGACCTGCTTGCAATTATTTTAAATTTATCAGGGATTTACCTGCAAATTTTTTATATTTTTTAGGGACCTACTTGCAAAGTTTTTAAATTTATAAGGAACGTAGATGCAAAATTTTAAATTTATAAGGGACTTACTACAATGTTTTTAAATTTAACAAGGACCTACCTCCAAATTTTTTAAACTTATCAAGTACGTACCACCAAAGTAGTTTTTAAATTTATAGGGAACGTACCTGCAAAGTTTTAAAATTTATAAGTAAACTACTTGCAAAATTTTTAAATTTAATATAAATTTACAATGGACCTACATGCAGGTATTTTACATTTATCAGGGATCTACCTGCAAAGTTTTTAAATTATAAGGGACCTATTTGCAAAGTTTTTATATTTAGCAGGGACCTACTTGAAAATATTTTAAATTTATCAAGGACCTACCTGCAAAGTTTTTAAATTTATCAGGGACCTACCTATAAAGTGTAAAGTTTTTAGTTTATGAGGGACCTACTTGCAGACATTTTGAATTTATAAGACTTACATGCAAAGTTTTTATATTTATCATCGACCTACCTGCAAAGTTTTTAATTTATAAAGGACCTATTTGCAAATATTTTAAATTTAACATGGACTTACCTGCAAAGTTTTTAATTTATAAAGGACATACTAGCAAAGTTTTTAAAATTTAACAGGGACCTATCTGCAAATATTTTAAACTTATTAGAGACCTACAACTAAAGTTTATAAATTTCCAAGGAACGTACCTACAAAGTTTTAAAATTTATAGGCGAACTACTTGCAAAGTTTTTAAATCTAATATGGACCAACATGCAAGTATTTGAAATTTATCAAGGACCTACCTACAAATTTTTTAATTTATAAAGGATCTATTTGCAAAGCTTTTAAATTTAGTAGGGACCTATCTACAAATATTTTAAATTTATCAGGGACCTACTTGTAAAGTTTTTAAATTTTTCAGGGACCTACCTGCAAAGTTTTGAAATTATAAGGGATCTACTTGCAAAGTTTTGAATTTATAAGCGAACTACTTGCAAATTTTTTAATTTCATATAAATTTAATATGGACCTACATGCAAGAGTTTTAAATTTATTAAGGACCTACCTACAAAGTTTTTAGGATATATAAGACCTATTTGCAAAGTTTTAAAATTTAGTACGAACCTACCTGCAAATATATTGAATTTACAAAGGAACTACTATCAAAGTTCTTAAATTTATCAAGGACCTACCTGCAAAGTTTTTAAATTTTTAAAGGACCTACTTTCAATTATTTTAAATTTATCAAGGACTTACCTACAAATTTTTTATATTTTTAGGGACCTATGTGCAAAGTTTTTAAATTTATAAGGGATTCATATGCAATGTTTTTAAATTTATCATGGACGTACCTTCAAAGTTTTTAAATTTATCGGAGACTTACCTGCAAAGTTTTATCAAGGATCTACCTACAAAATTTTAAATTTATAAGGGACTTACTACATGATTTTTAAATTTAACAGGGACTCACCTGCAAAGTTTTAAATTTATAAGGACCTACCACCAAAGTAGTTTTTAAATTTATAAGGAACGTACCCACAAAGTTTTAAAATTTATAAGCGAACTACTTGCAAATGTTTTAAAGTTAATATAAATTTAATATGGACCTACATGCAAGTGTTTTAAATTTATCAAGGACCTACCTACAAAGTTTTTAAGTTATAAGGGACTTATTTGCAAAGTTTTTAAATTTAGCATGGACCTACCTGCAAATATTTTAAATTTTTCTAGGACCTACCTGTAAAGTTTTTAAATTTATTAGGGACCTACCTGTAAAGTTTTTAATTTATAAGGGACCTACTTGTAAACATTTTGAGTTTATAAGGGACTTACCTGCAAAGTTTTTAATTTATAAGCGATCTACTTGCAAATATTTTGAATTTATAAGGGACTTACCTGCAAAGTTTTTATATTTATCAAGGACCTACCTGCAAAGTTTTTAATTTATATATTTGCAAATTTTTAAATTTCTCAGGGACTTTCCTATAAAGTTTTTAATTTATATATGACATACTTCCAAATATTTTAAATTTATAAGGGACTTACATGCAAAGTTTTTATATTTATAAGGGAGCTATTTGTAAAGTTTTTATTTTTAACAGCGACCTACATGAAAATATTTTAAATTTATTAGGGACCTATCTCCAAAGTTTTTAAATTTATTAGGGACCCACTTGCAAAGTTTTGATAAGGAACTTAGTTGCAAATATTTTAAGTTTATCAGGTACTTACATTAAAAGTTTTCATATTTATCAAGGACCTACCTGCACAATTTTTTTAACTTATAAAGGACCTACTTGCAAAGTTGTTAAATTTATAAGCGACATACTTTCAAATATTTTAAATTTATCAGGGACGTACATGCTAAGTTTTTAAATTTTTCAGGGACCTACCAACAAAGTGTTAAATTTATAAGAGACTTGTTAGCAAAGCTATCAAGATTTAACAAGGACCTATCTTCAAGTATTTTAAACTTATTAAAGACCTACCACCAAAGTTTTTAAATTTATAAGGAACGTACCTACAAAGTTTTAAAATTTATAAGGGACTTATTTGCAAAGTTTTTAAATATAGCAGGGACCTACCTGTAAATATTTTAAATTTGTTTATGGACCTACCTGTAAAGTTTTTAACTTTATCAGGGACCTATCTGTAAAGTTTTTATTTTTAACAACGACCTACATGAAAATATTTTAAATTTATCAAGGATCTATCTCCAAAGTTTTTAAATTTATAAGGGACCCACATGCAAAGTTTTTATAAGGAACCTAGTTGCAAATATTTTAAGTTTATCAAGTACTTACCTTAAAAGTTTTCATATTTATCAAGGACCTACCTGCACAGTTTTTAATTTATAAGTTGTTAGATTTATAAGCGACCTACCTTCAAATATTTTAAATTTATTAGAGACCTACCACCAAAGTTTTTAAATTTATAAGAAACGTACCTGCAAAGTTTTAAAATTTATAAGCGAACTACTTACATAGTTTTTAAATCTAATATGAACTTACATGCAAGTGTTTTAAATTTATCAAGGACCAACCTACAAAGTTTTTAAGTTATAAGGGACTTATTTGCAAAGTTTTTAAATTTTGCAGGGACCTACTTGAAAATATTTTAAAATCTTTCTAGGACATACCTGTAAAGTGTTTAAATTTATCATTGACCTATCTGTAAAGTTTTTATTTTTAGCAGTGACCTACATGAAAATATTTTAAATTTATAAGGGACCTATCTCCAAAGTTTTTAAATTTATAAGGAACGTACCTGCAAAGTTTTAAAATTTATAAGCGAACTAATTGCAAAGTTTTTAAATCATACGAGACCAACTTGCAAAGTTTTTAAATTTAACAGGGATCTAACTGAAAAGTTTTAAATTTATAAAGGTCCTACTAGCGAAGTTTTTAAATTTAAAAGGGACCTTACCTGCAAAATTTTTAAATTTTTAAAGGACCTACTTACAATTATTTTAAATTTATCAAGGACTTACTTGCAACTGTTTTATATTTTTTAGGGACCTACTTGCAAAGTTTTTAAATTATATGGAACCAACTTGCAAAGTTTTTAAATTACAGGGACCTACCTGCAAATTTTTAAATTTATAAAGGATCGATTTGCAAAGTTTTTAAATTTAGCAGTGACCTCTTTGCAAATAATTTAAATTTATTAGGGACCTACATGAAATGTTTTTAAATTTATAAGGAACGTACCTGAAAAGTTTTAAAATTTATAAGCGAACTACTTGCAAAGTTTTTAAATTTAATATGGACCAACATGCAAGTATTTTAAATTTATCAAGGACCTACCCGCAAATTTTTTCATTTATAAAGCACCTATTTGAAAAGTTTTTAAATTTAGCAGGGGCCTAACTGCAAATATTTTAAATTTATCAGGGACCTACTTGAAAAGTTTTAAAATCCGTCAGGGACCTACCTCCACAGTTTTGAATTTATAAGGGATCTACTTGCAAACATTTTGAATTTATCAGGGACTTACTTGCAAAGTTTTTATATTTATCAGGGACCTACGTGGTAAGTTTTTAAATTTTTAAAGGATCTACTTTCAATTATTTTAAATTTATCAAGGACTTACCTGCAAACTTTTTATATTTATCAGGGACCTACCTGCAAAGTTTTAAATTTATAAACGACCTACTTGCAAAGTTTTTAAATTTAACAGGGACCTACTTGTAAATATTTTAAATTTATCAGGGATTTACCTTCAATATTTTTATATTTTTCAGAGAGACCATTAGTTGCAAAGTTTTTAAATTTATAAAAGGACTTAGAAGCAAAGTTTTTATATTTATCATGGACATAAATTCAAAGTTTTTAAATTTATCAGGGACTTACCTGCAAATATATTTTATATTTATCAAGGATCTACCTTCAAAGATTTTAAATTTATCAAGAATCTAATTGCAAAGTTTTTAAATTTATTAGGGACCTACCTGCAAAGTTTTAAATTTATAAGGGACCTACTAGCAAAGTTTTTAAATTTAATAGGGACCTACCTGCAAAGTTTTTAAATTTTTAAAGGACCTATTTGCAATTATTTTAAATTTATCAAGGACTTACCTGCAAATTTTTTATAATTTTTAGGGACCTACTTGCAAAGTTTTTAAATTTATAAGGGGCCTTCATGCAAAGCTTTTAAATTTATCATGGACATACCTTCAAAGTTTTTAAATTTTTCAAGCATTTACCTGCAAAGTTTTATCAAGGCCCTACCTTCAAAGATTTTAACTTTATCACGGATCTACTTGCAAAGTTCTTAAATTTATCAGGGACATAGGTACAAAGTTTTAAATTTATAAGAGACTTACTACAAAGTTTTTAAATTTAACAGGGACTTACCTTCAAATATTTTAAACTTATCAAGGACCTTCCACCAAAGTAGTAGTAGTTTTTAAATTTATAACGAATGTACCCACAAAGTTTTAGAATTAATAAGCGAACTACTTGCAAAGTTTTTAAATTTAATATAAATTTAATATTTTAAATTTATGAGGGACCGACCTCCAAAGTTTTTAAATTTTTCAGGGACCTACTTCCAAAATTTTGAATTTATAAGGGACCCACTCACAAACATTTTGAATTTATCTAGGACTTACCGGCAAAGATTTTATATTTATCAAGGACCTATCTTCAAAGATTTTAAATTTATGAAGGATCTACTTGCAAAGCTTTTAAATATATCAAGGACCAACCTGCAAAGTTTTAAATTTTTAAGGGACCTACTAGCAAAGTTTTTAAATTTATTAGGGACCTACTTTCAAAGTTTTTAAATTTTTAAATGAGCTACTTGCAATTATTTTAAATTTATCAGGGACTTACCTGCAAATTTTTTATAATTTTTAGAGACAAACTTGCAAAGTTTTAAAATTTATAAGGGACCTTCGTGCAAAGTTTTTAAATTTATCATGGATATACCTTCAAAGTTTTTAAATTTATCAGGGACTTACCTGCAAGTTTTTATCAAGGACTTACCTTCAAAGATTTTGAATTTATCAGGGATCTACTTGCAAAGTTCTTAAATTTATCAGGGACATACTTACAAAGTTTTAAATTTTTAAGGGACTTACTACAAAGTTTTTAAATTTAACAAGGAGCTACCTTCAAATATTTTAAACTTATCAACAACCTTCCACTAAAGTAGTAGTAGTTTTTACTTTATAAGGAATGTACCCGAAAAGTTTTAGAATTTATAAGCGAACTACTTGCAAAGTTTTTACATTTAATATAAATTTAATATTTTAAATTTATCAGGGACCTACCTCCAAAGTATTTGAATTTTTCAAGGACCAACCTCCAAAATTTTGAATTTATAAGGGACCTACATGCAAAGTTTTTAAATTTATGATGGACATACCTTTAAAGTTTTTAAATTTATCAGGGACTTACACGGAAAGTTTTATCAAAGACCTATATCAAAAGTTTTTAAATTTATCATGGACATACCTTCAAATATTTTAAACTTATCAAGGACCTACCACCAAAGTAGTTTTTAAATTTATAAGGAATGCCGCAAGTGTTTTAAATTTATCAAGGACCTACCTACAAAGTTTTTAAGTTATAAGGGACTTATTTGCTAAGTTTTTAAATTTTGCAGGGACCTACCTGTAATATTTTTAAATTTAACAGCGATCTACATTAAGATATTCTAAATTTATTTGGGACCTATCTCCAAAGTTTTTAAATTTATAAGGGACCCATCTGCAAAGTTTTTATAAGGAACCTACTTTTAAATATTTTTAGTTTATCATGTATTTACCTGCAAAGTTTTATATTTATTAAGGACCTACCTTTAAAATTTTTAATTTATAAAGGACCTACTTGCAAAGTTGTTAAATTTATAAGAGACCTACCTTTAAATATTTTAAATTTATCATGGACGTACCTGCTAAGTTTTTAAATTTATCAGGGACCTACCGACAAAGTTTTAAATTTATAAGGGACTTGCTAGCAAAGTTTTCAAAATTTAACAGGGACCTATTTTCAAGTATTTTAAACTTATTAGAGACATGCCACCAAAGTTTTAAAATTTATAAGAAAACTAATTGCAAAGTTTTTAAATTATACGATACCAATTTGCAAAGTTGTTAAATTTAACAGGGAACTAGCTGTCAATATTTTACATTTATCAGGGATTTACCGTCAATGTTTTTAAATTTATCAAAGAGAACATTAGTAAAGCTGTTAAATTTATCAAGGACTTACCATAAAAGGTTTTTAATTTATCAGGGACCTACTTGCAAAGTTTTTAAATGTTTAAAGGATCTACTAGAAATTATTTTAAAATTATCAAGAACTTACCTGCAAATTTTTTATATTTTTTAGGCACCTACTTGCAAAGTTTTTAAATTTATAAGGGACCTACATGCAAAGTTTTTAAATTTATCATAGACATATCTTCAAAGTTTCTAAATTTATCAGGGACTTACCTGCAAAGTTTTATCAAGGACCTACCTTCAAAGTTTTTAAATTTATTAGGGACTACCTACAGAGTTTTAAATTTATAAGGGACTTACTACTTAGTTTTTAAAATTTAACAGGGACCTATCTTCAAGTATTTTAAACTTATTAGAGACCTACCACCAAAGTTTTTAAATTTATAAGGAACGTACCTTAAAAGTTTTAAAATTTATAAGCGAACTAATTGAAAAGTTTTTAAATTATACGGGACCAACTTGCAAAGTTTTTAAATTTAACAGGGACCTACATACAACTATTTTAAATTTATTAGGGATTTACCTTCAATGTTTTAAAATTTATTAGAGAGAATAATAGTAAGGTTTTTAAATTTATCAAGGACTTACCTGCAAAGGTTTTTAATTTATCAAGGACCTACCTGCAAAATTTTTAAATTTTTAAAGGACCTACTAGCAATTATTCTAAACTTATCAGGGACTTACCTACAAATGTTTTATGTTTTTTAGGGACCTATTTGTAAAGTTTTTAAATTTATAAAGTACCTACTAGCAAGGTTTTTAAATTTATCATGGACGTACCTTCAAAGTTTTTAAATTTATCAGGGACTTACCTGCAAAGATTTTATATTTATGAAGGACCTACCTTCAAAGATTTTAAATTTATCAAGGATTTACTTGCAAAGTTTTTAAACTTATTAGGGACCTACCTGAAAAGTTTTAAATTTATAAGGGTTCTACTGGCGAAGTTTTTAAATTTAATAGGGACCTACCTACAAAGTTTTTATATTTTTAAAGCACCTACTTGCAATTATTTTAAATTTATCAAGGACTTACCTGCAAATTTTTATATTTTTTAGCGACCTACTTGCAAAGTTTTTAAATTTATAAGCGACCTAAATGCAAAGTTATTAAATTTATCATGGACATACCTTCAAAGTTTTTAAATTTAGTAGGTACTTATCTGCAAAGTTTTATCAAGGACCTACCCTCAAAGATTTTAAATTTATTAGGGATCTACTTACAAAGTTTTTAAATTTATCAGGGACCTACCTTCAAATTTGAAATTTATAAGGGACTTACTACATAGTTTTTAAATTTAATAGGGACCTACCTTCAAATATTTTAAACTTATCAAAATCTACCACCAAAGTAGTTTTTAAATTTATAAGGAACGTACCCGCAAAGTTTTAAAATTTATAAGCGAAATACTTGCAAAGTTTTTAAATTTAATATAAATTTAATATGGACCTACATGCAAGTGTTTTAAATTTATCAAGGACGTACCTACAAAGTTTTTAAGTTATAAGGGACTTATTTGCTAAGCTTTTAAATTTAGCAGAGACCTTGCTGCAAATATTTTAAATTTATCTAGGACCTATCAGTAAAGTTTTTAAATTTATAAGGGACCTACCTATAAAGTTTTTAAATTTAACAGCAACATACTTGCAAATATTTTAAATTTATCAGGACCTATCTCCAAAGTTTTTAAATTTATAAGGGACCCACCAGCAATATTTTTATAAAGAACCTACTCACAAATATTTTTAGTTTATCAGGTACTTTCCTACAAATTTTTTATATTTATCAAGGACCTACTTGCAAAGTTTCTAATTTATAAAGGACCTACTTGCAAAGTTGTTAAATTTATAAGCGCGACACCTTGAAATATTTTAAATTATTAGGGACGGACCTGCTAAGTTTTTAAATTTATCAGGAACCTACGTACAAAGTTTTAAATTTATAAGAGACTTGCTAGCAAAGTTTTCAAAATTTAACAAGGACCTATCTTCAAGTATTTTAAACTTATTAGAGACCTACAGCCAAAATTTTTAAATTTATAAGGAACGTACCTGCAAAGTTTTAACATTTATTAGCAAACTAATTGCAAAGTTTTTAAATTATACGAAACCAACTTGCAAAGTTTTTGAATTTAACGGGGAACTACCTACAAATATTTTAAATTTATCAGGGATTTACCTCCAATGTATTTAAATTTATCAGAGAGAACATTAGTAAAGTTTTTAAATTTATCAAGGACTTACCTGCAAAGGTTTTAATTTATCCAGGACCTACCTGCAAAGTTTTTAAATTTTTAAAGGACCTACTTGCAATTATTTTAAATTTATCATGGACTTACCTGCAAATTTTTTATGTTTTTTAGGGACCTATTTGCAAAGTTTTTAAATTTATAAAGGACCTACTAGCAAAGTTTTTAAATTTATCATGGACATATCTTCAAAGATTTTAAATTTATCAGAGATCTACTTGCAAAGTTTTTAAATTTATCAAGGACCTACCTGAAAAGTTTTGAATTTATGAGGGTCTTACTAGCAAAGCATTAAATTTAACAGGGACCTACGTGCAAAGTTCTTAAATTTTTAAAGGACATACTTTGAATTATTTTAAATTTATCAAGGACTTACTTGCAAATTTTTTATATTTTTTAGGGACCTACTTGCAAAGTTTTTAAATTTTTAAGGGAGTTACAAGCAAAGTTTTTAAATTTATCGTGGACGTACCTTCAAAATATTTCAATTTATGAGGGACTTACCTGCAAAGTTTTATCAAGAACCTACCTTCAAAGATTTTAAATTTATTAGGGATCTACTTGCAAAGTTTTTAAATTTATTAGGGACCTACCTACAAAGTTTTAAATTTATAAGGGACGTACATGCTAAGTTTTTAAATTTATCAAGGTCCTACCTACAAATATTTTAAACTTATCAAGGACCTACCACCAAAGTAGTTTTCAAATTTATAAGGAACGTACCCGTAAAGTTTTTAAATTTATAAGCGAACTACTTGCAAAGTTTTAAAATTTAATATAAATTTAATATGGACCTACATGCAAATGTTTTAAATTTATCAAGGACCTACCTACAAAGTTTTTAAGTTATATGGGACTTATTTGCAAAATTTTTAAATTTAGCATGGACCTACCTGCAAATATTTTAAATTTATCTAGGACCTAATTGTAAAGTTTTTTAAATTTATCAGGAACCTACCTGTAAAGTTTTTAATTTATAAGGGACCTACTTGCAAACATTTTGAGTTTATAAGGGACTTACTTGCAAAGTTTTTATATTTATCAAGGACCTATCTGCAAAGTTTTTAATTTATATACTTGCAAATTTTTAAATTTCTCAGGGACTTACCTATAAAGTTTTTAATTTATATAGGACCTACTTCCACATATTTTAAATTTATAAGGGACTTACATGCAAAGTTTTTATATTTATAAGGGAGCTACCAGTAAAGTTTCTAATTTATAATGGACCTACTTGAAAATTTTTCAATTTAAGAGGGACTTACGAGCAAAGTTTTTAATTTATAAGGGACCTACTTGCAAACATTTTGAATTTATAAGGGACTTACCCACAAAGTTTCTATATTTATTAGGGACCTACCTACAAAGTTTTTAATTTATAAAGGACCTACTTGCAAAGTTGTTAAATTAATAAGCGCCCTACCTTTAAATATTTTAAATTTGTCAAGGACATACCTGCTAAGTTTTTAAATTTATCAGGGACCTACCTACAATGTTTTAAATTTATAAGGGACTTACTAGCAAAGTTTTTATATTTAACAGGGACTACCTGCAAATATGTTAAACTTATCAGGGTCCTACCACCAAAGTTTTTAAATTTATAAGGAACGTACTTGCAAAGTTTGAAACTTTATAAGCGAACTGCTTGCAAAATTTTTTAAATTTAATACGGACCAACATGTTATCAAGGACCTACTTGCAAATTTTTTAATTTATAAGGGACTTATTTGCAAAATTTTTAAATTTAACAAGGACCTATCTAGAAATATTTTAAATTTATCAAGGATCTACCTGCAAAGTTTTCAAATTTGTTAAGGACCTACCTGCAAAGTTTTGAATTTATAAGGGACCTACTTGCAAACATTTTGAATTTATAAGGAACGTACATGTAAAGTTTTTATATTTATCAATGACTTATCTACAAAGTTTTTAATTTATAAAGGAGCTAATTGCAAATTTGTTAAATTAATAAGCTCCCTACCTTTAAATGTTTTAAATTTCTCAGGGACGTACTTGCTAAGTTTTTAAATTTATCAGGGACCTACCGACAAACTTTTAAATTTAACATGGACCTACCTACAATTTTTTTAAACTTATCAATGTTCAACTACCAATGTTTTTAAATTTATAAGGAACGTACCTGAAAAGTTTTAAAATTTATAAGCGAACTATTGGCAAAGTTTTTAAAATTAATATGGACTACCATGCAAGTATTTTAAATTTATCAAGGACCTACCTGCAAATTTTTTAATTTATAAGGGACCTATTTGCAAAGTTTTTTAAAATTAGCAAGGACCTATCTTCAAATATTTTCAATTTATCAGGGATCTACCTACAATGTTTTTAGATTTTTTAGGGACCTACCTGCAAAGTTTTGAATTTATAAGGGACCTACTTGCAAAGATTTTGAATTTATGAGGGACTTACCTGCACATGTTTTTATATTTATCAATGACCTACATGCAAAGTTTTAAATATATAAGGGACCTAATTACAAAGTTTTTAAATTTAACAAGGACCTACATGCAAATATTTTAAATTTATCAGGGATTTACCTTCAATGTTTTGAAATTTATCAAAGAGACCATTTGTAACATTTTTAAATTTATCAAGGACTTACCTACAATGTTTTTTACATTCTTGAGACCTGCAAATTTTTTCTATTTATTAGAGACCTACTTGCAAAGTTTTTAAATTTATAAAGGACTTACAAACAAAGTTTTAAATTTATCACGAACATACCTTTAAAGTTTTTAAATTTATCAGGGACTTACATACAAAGATTTTATATTTATCAAGGACTTACCTTCAAAGATTTTAAATTTTTCAGGGATCTACTTGCAAAGTTTTTAAATTTATCAGGGACCTACCTGCAAAGTTTTAAATTTATAAGAGACCTACTAGAAAAGTTTTTAAATTTAATAGTGATCTACCAGCAAAGTTTTTTAATTTTTTAAAGGACTTACTTACAATTATTTTAAATTTATTAGGGACTTACCTGCAAATTTTTATATTTTTAAGGGACCTACTTGCAAAATTTTTAAATTTATAAGGGACCTACTAGCAAAGTTTTTAATTTTAACATGGACCTAGCTGTAAAGTTTTAAAATTTATTAGGGAGCCATTGGAAAGTTTTTCACATTTCTCAAGGACCTACATGCAACTATTTAAAATATAGCAGGGACTTTAGTGCAAAGTTTTTAAATTCATCACAGACCAATCTTTAAAGATTTTAAATTTATAACGAACCCACCTACAAAGTTTTTAAATTTATAAGGTCCCTATTTGCAAAGTTTTTAAATTTACTGGGACTTATCTGAAAAGTTTTTAAATTTATCAGAGATTTACCTTCAATGTTTTTAAATTTATCAGAGAGACCATTTGTATAGTTTTTAAATTTATCAAGGACTTAACTGTAAAAGTTTTTAAATTTATTAGGGATCTACCTACAAAGTTATTAAATTTTTAAAGGACCTACTTCCACATATTTTAAATTTTCTCAAGGACTTACCTGTAATTTTTTATATTTTTTGGGACCTACTTGCAAAGTTTTTAAATTACAGGGACCTACTAGCAAAGTTCCTAAATTTAACAAGGACCTATCTGCAAATATTTTAAATTTATCACGGACCTACCTGCAAATTTTTTAATTTATAAAGGACGTATTTGCAAAGTTTTTAAATTTAGCAGTGACCTCTTTGCAAATAATTTAAATTTATTAGGGACCTACATGAAATGTTTTTAAATTTATAAGGAACGTACCTGCAAAGTTTTAAAATTTATAAGCGAACTACTTGCAAAGTTTTTTAAATTTAATATGGACCAACATGCAAGTATTTTAAACTTATTAAGGACCTACCTGTAAATTTTTTAATTTATAAAGCACCTATTTGAAAAGTTTTTAAATTTAGCAGGGACTTAACTGCAAATATTTTAAATTTATCAGGGACCTACTTGCAAAGTTTTAAAATCCGTCAGGGACCTACCTCCAAAGTTTTGAATTTATAAGGGATCTACTTGTAAACATTTTGAATTTATCAGGGACTTACTTGCAAAGTTTTTATATTTATCAGGGACCTACGTGCAAAGTTTTCACATTTTTAAAGGATCAACTTTCAATTATTTTAAATTTATCAAGGACTTACCTGCAAACTTTTTATATATATCAGGGACCTACCTGCAAAGTTTTAAATTTATAAGCGACCTACTTGCAAAGTTTTTAAATTTAACAGGGACCTACTTGTAAATATTTTAAATTTATCAGGGATTTACCTTCAATATTTTTATATTTTTCAGAGAGACCATTAGTTGCAAAGTTTTTAAATTTATAAAAGGACATAGAAGCAAAGTTTTTAAATTTATCAGGGACTTACCTGCAAATATATTTTATATTTATCAAGGATCTACCTTCAAAGATTTTAAATTTATCAGGGATCTACTTTCAAAGTTTTTAAATTTATCAGGGACCTACCTGCAAAGTTTTAAATTTATAAGGGACCTACTAGCAAAGTTTTTAAATTTAATAGGGACCTATCTGCAAAGTTTTTAAATTTTTAAAGGACCTATTTGCAATTATTTTAAATTTATCAAGGACTTACCTGCAAATTTTTTAGTTTTTAGGGACCTACTTGCAAAGTTTTTAAATTTATACGGGGCCTTCATTCAAAGCTTTTAAATTTATCATGAACATACCTTCAAAGTTTTTAAATTTTTCAAGCACTTACTTGCAAAGTTTTATCAAGGCCCTACCTTCAAAGATTTTAACTTTATCAGAGATCTACTTGCAAAGTTGTTAAATTTATCAGGGACATACCTACAAAGTTTTAAATTTATAAGGGACTTACTACAAAGTTTTTAAATTTAAAGGGACTTACCTTCAAATATTTTAAACTTATCAAGGACTTTCAACCAAAGTAGTAGTAGTTTTTAAATTTATAACGAACGTACCCACAAAGTTTTAGAATTAATAAGCGAACTACTTGCAAAGTTTTTAAATTTAATATAAATTTAATATTTTAAATTTATGAGGGACCGACCTCCAAAGTTTTTAAATTTTTCAGGGACCTACCACCAAAATTTTGAATTTATAAGGGACCCACTCGCAAACATTATGAATTTATCAGGGACTTACCGGCAAAGATTTTATATTTATCAAGGACCTACCTTCAAAGATTTTAAATTTATCAAGGATCTACTTGCAAAGCTTTTAAATATATCATGGACCAACCTGCAAAGTTTTAAATTTTTAAGGGACCTACTAGCAAAGTTTTTAAATTTATTAGGGACCTACTTTCAAAGTTTTTAAATTTTTAAATGACCTACTTGCAATTATTTTAAATTTATCAGGGACTTACCTAGAAATTTTTTATACTTTTTAGGGACAAACTTGCAAAGTTTTAAAATTTATAAGGGACCTTCGTGCAAAGTTTTTAAATTTATCATGGATATACCTTCAAAGTTTTTAAATTTATCAGGGACTTACCTGCAAGTTTTTATCAAGGTCTTACCTTCAAAGATTTTGAATTTATCAGGGATCTACTTGCAAAGTTCTTAAATTTATCAGGGACGTACTTACAAAGTTTTAAATTTTTAAGGGACTTACTACAAAGTTTTTAAATTTAACAAGGAGCTACCTTCAAATATTTTAAACTTATCAACGACCTTTCACCAAAGTAGTAGTAGTTTTTAATTTATAAGGAATGTACCCGAAAAGTTTTAGAATTTATAAGCGAATTACTTGCAAAATTTTATTAAATATAAATTTAATATTTTAAATTTATCAGGGACCTACCTCTAAAGTATTTGAATTTTTCAAAGACCAACCTCCAAAATTTTGAATTTATAAGGGACCTACTTGCAAACATTTTGAATTTTTTAGGGACTTACCTTCAAAGTTTTGATATTTATCAAGAAAATACCCGCAAATTATTAAATTTATAAGGGACCTACTTGCAATTATTTTAAATTTATCGGGACTTACCTACAAATTTTTTATATTTTTTAGCGACGTACTTGCAAAGTTTTTAAATTTATAAGGGCCTTCATGCAAAGTTTTTTAATTTATCATGGACATACCTTCAAAGTTTTAAAATTTATTAGGGACTTACCTGCAAAGTTTTATCAAGGACCTACTTTAAAATATTTGAAATTTATCATGGATCTACTTGCAAAGTTCTTAAATTTATCATGGACATACCTATAAAGTTTTAAATTTATAAGGGACTTACTACAAAGTTTTTAAATTTAACAGGGACCTACCTTCAAATATTTTAAACTTATCAAGGAGCTTCCACCATAGTAGTAATAGTTTTTAAATTTATAGGGAAGATACCCGCAAAGTTTTAGAATTTATAAGCGAACTACTTGCAAAGTTTTTAAATTTAATATAAATTTACTATTTTAAATTTATCCAGGATCTACCTCCAAAGTTTTTAAATTTTTCAGGGACCTACCTCCAAAATTTTAAATTTATAAGGGACCTACTTGCAAACATTTTGAATTTATCAGGGACTTGCCTACAAAGTTTTTAAATTTATAAGGGACCTTCAAAGTTTTCAGAGAGACCATTTGTAAAGCTTTTAAATTTATCAATAACTTACCTACAAAGTTTTTTAATTTATTAGGGACCTACCTGCAAAGTTCTTAAATTTTTAAAGGAACTACTTGTAATTATTTTAAATTTATCAGGATCTTACCTGCAAACTTTTTAGGGACTGTATCACACCTAGCCGGTTCCACTAAGCATACCAACACATATCACCCTTGACTGACAACTCATATCGGATAAGGCTGGGGGACTGGTGTACCGCACCTAGCCAAACTCGACTAAATAAGTAAACAATACATATACCAAGGCAGTCAAGTATTCAACCTAGGCCGAGTTAGCCTAAGTTTTACCAATTCTAACCTAAACATCCAGAGGAACAACCTGCACCTCATATAACCAACATAAGCCGTCAAGTTAAGTAGCCGGCCTAGACCGACTACTCCAGCAGACCCGATAAGATTAAAGCCTAGGCCGACCACTCCAATAAACTCAGTATAATGAAAATCCCCATGCGTTCAATAAGTCCTAAGGGCTTGGGCTTACCTTCAAAGTTTTTAAATTTATCAGGGCCCTACCTGCAAAGTTTTCAAATTTTTAAAGAACTTAATTGCAATTATTTTAAATTTATCAGGGACTTACCTGCAAATTTTTTATATTTTTTAGAGACCTACTTGCAAAGTTTTTAAATATATAAAGGACCTAGAAACAATATTTTTAAATTTATCATGGAGATAACTTCAAAGTTTCTAAATTTAGCAGGGACTTACCTGCAAAGATTTTATATTTAAAGGACCTACTTGCAATTATTTAAATTTATCAGGGACTTACCTGCAAATTTTTTATATTTTTTATGGACCTACTTGCAAAGTTTTTAAATTTATCATGGACATAACTTCAAAGTTTCTAAATTTATCAGGAACTTACATGCAAAGATTTTATATTTAAAGGACCTACTTGCAATTATTTTAATTTATCAGGGACTTACCTGCAAATTTTTTATATTTTTTATGGACCTACTTGCAAAGTTTTTGAATTTATAAAGGACCTAGAAGCAAAGTTTTTTAATTTATCATGGACATAACTTCAAAGATTTTAAATTTATCAGAGACATAGCTGCAAAGTTTTTAAATTTATCAGGAACCTAGCTGCAAAGTTTTTAAATTCATCAGGACCTACCTGCAAAGTTTTAAATTTATAAGGGACCTAGTAGCAAAGTTTTTAAATTTAGTAGGGATCTACCTGCAAAGTTTTCAATTTATCATGGTCATACCTTCAAAAATTTTAAATTTGGCAGGGACTTACCTACAAAGTCTTATCAAGGACCTACCTTCAAAGATTTTAAATTTATCAGGGATCTACTTGCAAAGTTCTTAAATTTATCAGGGACATACCTACAAAGTTTTCAATTTATAAGGGACTTACTACAAAGTTTTTAAATATAACATGGACCAACCTTTAAATATTTTAAACTTATCAAGGAGCTTCCACCAAAGTAGTAGTAGTTTTTAAATTTATAAGGAATGTACCCGCAAAGTTTTAGAATTTATAAGGGAACTACTTGCAAAGTTTTTAAATTTAATATAAATTTAATATTTTAAATTTATCACTGACCTAACTCCAAAGTTTTTAAATTTGTCAGGGACCGACCTCCAAAATTTTAAATTTATAAGGGACCTTCTTG
>Ga0214544_1002868_pt1 | contig 35961 bp, 38 predicted proteins | sample CNSS3metaG_FD_160074 | JGI IMG/M metagenome (GOLD analysis project Ga0214544, IMG submission 160074) | Root nodule microbial communities from cowpea collected in UCLA plant growth center, Los Angeles, California, USA - CNSS3 | ecosystem: Host-associated > Plants > Roots > Nodule | place: USA...
TTCTCAAACCCATGATAACGATAAAGAGATAAAGAGATTAAATGATGATTCTACTCTTGATAAAAATTGTAACGTCCCATTTAAATAATAATATAATTAAATGAAACATCACACATAATAATAAAAAGGTCATTATCATGGACTGGAAATGTCACTCTTTACAGTAATCCAAAACACTTGGAACAGAAAACTGAGGCACACCATAATGCCATTAACAAGACAAAATAATAATTCAACAATATTCAGAATAAATGCTCAAAGAGCAAGGTAATACATGGGCCATAACCCTAAAAGAAACCTCGAAGAGGTAGGATCTGACCCAAGGTAAGCTACGCAGCGGAATTTCCATCATCATGATGACCACGAGGAGTTCCCACATTTGCTCAAGCTAATAACGCTCGCCTGCGCGAGATTTCGAGTAGGGGGCACTTAAAGTTCTCGCTCAAGCTAATCCATCTCGCTCAGGCGAGATTGTCTTCGCTCAAGCGAGAGGCCTTCGCTCAGGCGACAACTCGAAATAGAGGAGGGAGCAAGCCACTGTTATTCTAGCTTAGGCGAGAGCTCCTCCCTTAGGTGAAAGCTTCTCATTTGGGCGAAAACACACTCGCCTAGGCGAGTTTAGCAGGTCTTCCTTGTTTTCACGCGAGCGACATTCAAAAACACAGTTCAAGGCACATCTCAGTTTTCATGCAAGCACAACATCAACTAGACATTTGAAACACGAATCATAAAGAAAACAAGCAATAAGCTACAAAACTTGAAGAACCCTAACTTCCCTTACCTGGAAAGGGCTAGCCAAAGACTCGTACACCCAAACAGTTGAACACAACAACTCTAGGAGCAGATTAGTGAGCTGGAAAATACTGGCATAGATAGGAAACAAGGTTATCATGACGAACCACTGTTGGGATCACAAAAAACAAGCTGGGAAAGGAAGAATATGAGCGGAAAAACAACTTACGTAGAATAGAGAAGGGTCGAGCTAGCTTGAAGATGAGTGAGACCCAAACCCTAGCAGAACACTATTGCTGCAGTTCTGAGAGAGGGAAAGGAGTTGTTTTCTGAAAGTGGCAGAAATGAGAAGGTTACGGCTGGTTTAGGGGTTGTCTTGACCAAACACGACGCCGGAGTAGATACCATAAGATCACATTGCAGCTCATAAACCGACAGACCCAACTTTGTCACACAAGTTTCTGACACAAAAGAGTGTGTCGTCCAGAATCATACAACACACTACAATTCATTCTAGCTATCATACTACAACCCATAACAAGGTTACCTGATCCTGCTGCTTCTGCTCTAGTCATGGCATATACTCTGCCCGCTACATGAGGCATGTTGCCTCCTCTCTTCTACTAGTTTTGGGCTGGGGCCTGAACTGGGATTCGTGTCACTACCCTCGCAAGAGTGGGGAAATCTCTGCCATAATTATTACATCTCTTGAAGCCTACTAGTTGAGGGTAGACACTCCTCATGTGCGGTCCCCCATATTGGTAGCACTGAATCTTACTCTATTGGACACATTTTGGCGTCAAAGATCCGCTCCATGTCTTTCAGCCACTGGTCCGCGACATCTAGACTGGTCTTGCCATTAAACTTGATTGGGTGGTGCTTCAGAAAGTCTTCCAAACTCCACTCCCGATGAGGAGGTCGTGGTTCAGGACTGTGGACAGAGGCAACAGTCCTATTCTCCTCTAGATGTTAGAGGGCCTCCATGTGCTGCCTATGAGCAGCCTTAGCAGCCACCCTTATAACCTTCATCTGCTGCATCACCAATTGCTACTTCTCTAACGATGCTGCCTGGTGCTCCATCGACACCTCATGTTGTTGCATCATATTGTTAATTTATTGAGTTAGGGCTGCCACCATAGCCTTTATCGCCCTTGCGATATCTGGTGCATCACCACGAGGAGATTGAGGATTTCTACGAGGAGGTGCCATATCACTAAGCACACAGGAAAACCATTAGTCAAACATGATCAGACAAGAAACTTAGCTAATGACACTAGGAAGACACAACGAAAGCTAAGCAGGCACATAAGTCCAAAGACTTTAAGGAACGACCGCTCTGATACCATAAATATAATGTCTCATTTATATAATAACATAATTAAATGAAACATCACACATAATAAAAAAGGGGCATTGTCATGGAGTGGAAATGTCACTCCTTACAGTTATCCAAAACACTTGGAACAAAAAACTGAGGCACACCACAATGTCATTAACAAGACAAAATAATATTTCAACAGTATTCAATATAAATGCTCAAAGAGCAAGGTAATACATGGGCCACAACCCTAAAAGAAAACTCGAAGAGGCGGGATTTGACCCAAGGTAAGCTACGCAACGGAATTTTCATCATCCTGATGACCACGAGGAGTTCCCACATCTGCTCACATCAATAAATTGATGATCATCGCAAAAGGAGAAAACTACACACAGAACACAAGCAAACAAAAAGGCTAAGCTAGAGTAAAAAGATTTTTTTCATACAACTAAACATGCAATTCGAAAGCAAGAATACATATCAGTCATCCTCTACTGCTCTGCAGAGCCATTGCTAATGGGTTTCACCTTACCACGCACAAGGTTAACCTTCAAACATCTAAGGTTATTATCCTGCCAAAGATTAGGGCCTCTTGCTACTCTCACCACTTGGGTCAGTACACTCTACGTGAGACTAACTGACTCTTTAGAGCTTCAAGATGCAATCCTTACTTGAATCCTTACTTAATTATATACTGAGGCAGCACCACGAAGCCTTACTAAGATATTTGTGGAATTACGTCCATTACTTGAGGCACCACCATGAGCGCTAACTAAGATAGCCATGGAATTACATCCTTACATGAGGCACCACCATGAACTCTCACCACAAAGTTCATTGAATTACGTCCATTAGATGAGGCACCACCATGATTTCTCACCACGAGGTTCATGGAATTACGTCCATTAAATGAGGCACCACCATGAGCTCTCACCACGAGGTTCATGGAATTACGTCTATTAAATGAGGCACCACCATGAGCTCCTACCAAGAGGGTCATAGAATTACGTCCTACCCATACCTTATCCATGTTTCACCAACCAACCATAGAGTTCTCATGCATACCAATTTCATGCTAGTATATAGATAACCAACCATCCAATTATATTTCATACCAAGCTCATACCAAAGTCATCAATTCCAACCCACACAATCAGATATTACATGCTTATTCACATACTTCATACTTTAAATAGGGTTCTCCAACCAATCATACAATCCAACAACCAAAAACATGGAAACACACAATCCTCCAAGCACACTATTGTCAACCTCGCTCAAGCTAGCAACTCTCACTCAGGCGAGAGGGATCCCTTGCTCAAGCTAACAACGCTTGCCAAGGCAAGATTTCGAGCAGAGGGCACTTCGAGTTCTCGCTCAAGCTAGCACATCTCGCTTAAGCGAGATAGGCGAGAGGCCTTTGGTCAGGCGACAACTTGAAATAGAGGAGGGGTGAGGCATTGTTATTCTCGCTTAGGCGAGAGCTCCTCGTTTAGGAAAAAGCTTCTCGTTTGGGTGAAAAACACACTCGCCTGGGCGAGTTTAGCAGGTCTTCCTTGTTTTCACGCGAGCAACATTCAAAAACACAATTCAAGGCACAACTCAGTTTTCATGCAGGCACAACATCAACTAGATATTTGAAACACGAATCACAAACAAAACAAGCAATAAGCTACAAAACTTGAAGAACCCTAGCTTCCCCTACCTAGAAGAGGCTAGCCAAATACTCGTACACCCAAACAGCTGAGCGCAATAGCTTTAGGAGCATATTAGTGAGCTGGAAAATACTGGCACATATAGGAAACGAGGTTATCATGACGAACCTTTGTTGGGATCACGAAAAAAAAAAGCTGGGAAAGGAAGAATATGAGTGGAAAAACAATTTACGTGGAATAGAGAAGGGTTGAGCTAGCTTGAAGATGAGTGAAACCCAAACCCTAGCAGAGCACTGTTGCTGCAGTTCTAAGAGAGGGAAAGGAGTTGTTTTCTGAAAGTGGCAGAAATAAGGTTAGGGCTGATTTAGGAGTTTTGGGCACGCCTTTGGTCCAACATACCAAGGTAGGCCCTTAAACTTTAAGATAGAATTTAAGTAAACCTTACAAAAATAAATATGATCCGGTCTAATCGAAGAATGTTGCTACATTTGAAAAATTTATTGAAAGAGTTACATTAAAATGAATGATGTAGATTTTAATAAAGTTATATATTCTAGGTAATTTTTTCATCATATTATATTCAAACATCTCATTTTTTTTGTATAAAAGTTTTCAAAAAATAAATTTTAAATAATTTTTTTTTTAAGTTTATTTTAGATCGTTTGAACTCTTGAGCCCTCAATGTATCAAAATAAATAAAAGCACGATGCATTTGGATAACTATGAGAGTGGTTGAAATTTCAGTGAACAGGACTGGAACACTTTAAACACATAGGGCCACCACTGAATTATTGGTTATCAAGAATACTTAATTTTTATTACAATATTTAAAACTCCTATCCTTCAAAAACATTTCACGTTACACCTATTTTTTGGAATAAAATATTATATTATAATAAAGTAATAATTTATATAAATGTCAAGTAGAATAGAAAAAGAAAAGGATATCAATCAATCATGACCGTAATAATTATAACTTATATTTATTGAAAATAATGTTAATCTAATTACATTTTTATTTTAAAATTGTAACTTTCTTCATTATATTAAAAATATAATATATTAATCCTTCTTGTATATGTTAGCGAAAGTCATGTATAACCACTAACACATCCATGTCGGAGACGAAATTGCACATTGTTGTATTTCCATGGCTAGCCTTTGGACACCTGATCCCATTTTTGGAGCTTGCAAAGCGCATAGCTCAAAAGGGTCACAAAATTTCCTTCATTTCCACACCTAGAAACATCCATCGCCTCCCTAAACTACCAGAAAGTTTGAAACCTTGGTTGCATCTGATAGAATTCCCACTTCCACACGTTGATAAACTCCCTGAAAATGCAGAGAACACGGTGGACACTCCTCAGCACTTGGTTCCATACCTCTTCAAGGCTTACGATGCTCTTGAACAACCTTTGACTAAATTTCTGGAGAAGAGCACCCCGGATTGGGTCATATGCGACTTTGCGCCACACTGGTTGCCCCCATTGTCTTCCATGCTAGGTATCCCGTGTATTTTTTTTTGTAGTTTTGCTGCATGTGGTTCGTCTTTTGCTGTGGAGTTGTTTATGGGGAAGAAGAGTACGGAATCTGCGGAAGCCAAACTTTTGCGTGCTGTGCATAAGAGGAAGGAAGTGGCTCAGAGTTCTCAGCCCAAGGAAGTGAATCGGTTCTTCGAAACCCTGAAAGGTGCTCAAGTTTTCGCCACAAGAAGCTGCATGGAGATTGATGGTGAGTTTGTCAAATCGCTTGGAAGTTCATCTGGGAAGTTGGTAATTCCAACTGGCTTGCTGCCACCATCGCCGGAAGACAGTAATGACCACAACTGGTACACCATTGTTAATTGGTTAGATAAATGGGAAAAGGGGTCATTGATCTATGTAGCATTTGGAACTGAAGTCACACTGAGTGATGAAGAATTCACTGAAATTGCTATGGGATTAGAATTATCTGGTTTTCCTTTTCTTTGGACTGTGAAGAATCGAAACACCTCCGGTGTTAGTGATGAGTCACAGGATTGGATTGAGAATGAGTCAAAAAGGGGAATGATGTGGAGAAGATGGGCACCTCAGTCCAGGATTTTAGCTCACAAATCTGTTGGAGCATTCCTCACTCACTGTGGTTGGAGTTCAGTAATAGAGGGTCTCCAAGTTGGGTGCCCACTTGTTATGTTGCCCTTCCAATATGATCAATGGCCGATTGCTAAGTTTATGGAGGAGAAGAAGGTAGGGCTTAAAGTACACAGAAATGAGCATGATTTCAAGTTCACAAGGGATTCAGTGGCCAAGGCACTGAGATCAGTGATGTTGGAAGAGGAAGGGAAATGTTATAGAAGTGGAGCACAAGAGATGAGTAAAATAGTCGGGGACAAACAACTGCAAGAAAAATATGTGAATCAGTTTGTTGATTACATGAAAATGAATAGGCTTGGTTATAATTAGTATAATGACAAGTTGTATTGTTAAAGGAAGACTTTGATTGATCTAAAGAGTTAGCCAATCTGATAGCAAATCAGTCCAACCTAGAACGAATCAAGAAACTTATCTATCTTTACGATGCTTTTCCTATATTAGTTCTGTTTTCGTTTTCCTTAAGTTAGTCAGATTTCACTAAAAGATTGGATTAGCTACCAATAAGACGAGACTAGACGTTATAGCTTTGGCCAGAATGCTAAGATGATTCTAAAATGGGATAAAAGGACAATAAAAATTAAGTTGAGTTTTGTTTTTGGAATGAGTGTTAGTTGTAGAATCAAACCCAAACTCTTTGTGAATGACAATATGTTTTGATTGTGTTATTTTTAGTTCTGTGCATTTTCACACATTTGTGACATCTGATGTGCTTATTATATATAGGCAATGAATTTAGACACACTAGAGAACTACCTACTATACGAAGCTTATCAATAGTCTTTAATGTTTTTTGTAACTTAATCTAGAATGAGTAATTAAAAAGAACTATGTAGAACAAAGTAAAAACAGTCATAATCACCTATAATATATGGTAAAGATGAACTCTTCTCATCAGTTAAATCCCCATCATTGAGTATGTCCTAATGTCTAACGAGAGATAGAGTCTATTAAAGAAGCATTTGAACAGAGCATAGAATTCCCCTCCCTTTGGCTTTATCTTTTGTTTGGCCTTGTGAACAAATAACTAGAGCCCATTATTGAAGTGGATGTCCCCTTCTTTGTGTCTTTAACTCAACAACCTGTTTGATTGAACCCTGTGGCCAAAATCCAAACACCTCCAAAATGGAATGTCAAATCTTGTACCTTAAAAAATCATAATAGACCATGCATTCTCTCTCTCTCTCTCTCTCACGGTGTTAATTATTAAAGAAAGAAAAGTCCACTACTAAATCATATTTTTAAGTTGGTCCCTTTTGAGTCTATTACACTATATTTTTTTTTTTGCTGTCGAAGATTTTGTTAATCATCACCAGCACCAATATCTCTATAAAGGTGTAAATAAAAAACAATAAAATTAATTAAAAAAGAGATAAAAGTATCTGCATATAAATAGAAAATACTAAAAATAATATTGTAATAAGAGTTTGGTGTAATGACCTTAATTAACAGAATCATCACATAATTAATATTTGACATTATAATATTTGACATCGCATCTGCTTCTTAAGCTGGTTGAAAAACAAGAACAACACAGTTACCTTTCGAGACAAAGTAAAGAATGCCATCAATTATTCATGAAAGAACTAAAACAATAAAACAACAAAAACTGAGAAAAGAAAGTGGTAAGTTCAAGTATTTGTCCTTGAATAGTAAATGGTACAGAGACCAGCCTTTTTTCTATTCCATTTCCTTTTCAGCATTCTACTAGACATGTGTTCGATACAATTACAGACAAATGTATTACGTTTTTAACACTAAAATTGCACACCAGGTGATAAGAGCATGATGTAGGTAGAACTAGGAATAGACTATTCGAAGAACTACAAAACTATAAGAATTCCAATGAATGAATAGAATTTATATGATGTATTGAATTGAGGAAGAATTACAATATCCTTAACCAGAATTCATGTGCCTCCATCCTTTTTAGAGTTGGCTTATTTATAGAAAAATAGAAATACAATATCATAAATAAAATGTTAATGGAATAATCAAAACTAATTCTGATTATCAATCAGAATTAAATTGATTGGCTGTGATGCAGCTTCCTTATTAATCTTTCTCAATCATAATTAAATTGATTGACGATGATGCAACTTCCTTATTAATCTTCTTGTATCAATTCCTTAGCCTTCAAAAAATCCTTGTCCTCAAGGATTAAAACCTGAACACTTTTTCTTTAGATCATAGATGAACTCCTACGTGGCATCTTCTAGTAATTGACGTTTCCACTTGACGAGCTCCTTGGTGACAGCTTTGTTGCCTCGCTTGACAGTTGTTCTATCTAAGATTATTTCTGGTTCTTTGCCTCCCAAAGCACCATCCGAAACGGGAGGAAAAGAATTTGCTACAGTTGCCTCACACTACAAGAAAAACGCTTATTACCGACGGTCCGAATTTGTCGGTAATGGCCATAATCCGTCGGTAATAATGTTTTACCGACAGACTTTCGACGGCCAAATATTCATCGGTAAGCATGTCGTCGATAATCCTTTACCGACGGATAATACAAGTCTGTCGGTAATTACCGACGGACAAATTCGTCGTTCATGCTGTCGGTTATTACCGAAGGTTTTGTTCGTTGGTAATTACCGACGACCACATCCGTCGGAAAATCCATTCGTACAGCCACTACCATTAACGATGGATACGTCCGTCGATAATTACCGACAAATATTCCCTCGGTAATTACCGACGAACGTATCCATCGATAATGGCACTGCCTGCACCAATGGATTTTCTAACGGATGAAGTCGTCGATAATCCATCGGTAAGTGTAAACATTTTGTTTGGGTTTATTTGATTTTTTAACATTCCACAGTACCTACATATAGAAATTTCCAACACAGACAAATCCAGTAGTCCAACATTCCAGCATTTTATTATATCAAATATTGTATCATTATCAAACTTCATCACAATATATATCAAATGACACACTAAATTATTTATAAAACATACAAAATAATATGTAGCACATGAATGTTTGTCAAATATTACATAAGCACGATCAGTACCAGGTAAGAATAATAGTACACAAGTTTATTAAGTACATGCTGAAGAAAGTTTATCTTAAGAACATGAAGAGCTAATAATCTTCATAACCAGGAGAAGATTTTTCATTTAGATTATAATCCTCTTCATTATTTTGTTGCTGAGAATGGGGTTTGAGGGATTTTAGAGTTTGTTGAGTAGGGTTTGGTTTTTGTGGCTGTGGCTGTTAAAGACAAGCCTGAGCATCAAGAGGGAGATATTGCACGAGTAGTCATTGAAAGGATCGAAACTCAGACCTCAATTGCTCATTTTCCTCCAGGCTGCGTGAAAGTTGCTGCCTAATATTATTGAGGTCCTTAATATTAGAAGAGGAAGAAGCTAGTAGTTGGTTCATGCTTTCATTTGAACCCGTATATTTTGAAACAAGTTGACCAGTCCCATAAAGTCTTCCTTTCTTTTTTTCATCCTACTGTTTCAATCCAACACCTAGTCCTGATATTCTTTTCCTGTGTAGGATTAACAGAGGACTACTCTTGTGTTCCATCAGAACATGAGGAAACCTCATATCTAATTTGAGAAAGCCTAGTCTGAAATTCTTCTTGTAAGTAAACAATAAAAAAAGACTTACATTTGTCTTCCTAGACCTCTCATCCATATACTCGCTAGTACACTTCTGGATTTGTGTCTGTTGAAAGACTTCATCAAAAAACACATGTCGTCTCAACTCATGTGGTTGCAACAAAATGTTATAGTGTTAGATTTAATTTTATTTCAAACTTTAAAAATGTAGTTCAAATGTGACAAATACAAACAATTAACGTGTATACCAAATGAAGGGCATGCTCGTGAGTGGTAATGGATCCACCTGTGTGTAGGGCCCCACCTATTTCAGAAGCCCTATTCTTTTTTGCTATAATACATTTGCTCTGATAACTTGGATAATTCAAATGTTCTAGCAGCTTTGTCCACACATCATTAAGAATCCATTATGGTCTTTCCCTAGCCATTCTAGCGTCTCTAAACAGCTTAGATAGACGATGAAAAGCTCTATTGTTGAAATTTCTCTTAATTTCAATTTCATGCTCTGGTGCTCATTGAACTCTCCTTTATAACACAATTTAAACATATAAAACATTATAAGTATATTAAGCATGGAATAGTATTTAGTAACTTAATTTACCTATATAATAAGTTAGAACACGTTACCTTGAAACGTTGCCAGAAAATGTCCTTGTCTTTTTCAAGTATTGCTACCCATGATGGCCAAGGATTAAGAAATTGTTGCTTGATTGTCTTTGTGATAGCCTTTGAAGTAACTCTAGATGGAACAAACCTAGAATTCAAGGAAAATTGTCTGAAGATGAAAAAAGTTACATAATATAAACAATGAGAATAACTGAATTTAAATATTACCCTCGACCGACAAGTTCAATCATCGGGCGGTGGGGCAACTATATCACCTACAACTAGGGATGGTACATACTATTGACCAACGATAAAAGATGGGGCACCAGTCGAGGCTGAGGATGGTACAGTGTGAGGTGAAAGGGATGCTCCAATGTCTGTAGAAGGGGTATGTAATCAAGTGTGTGGAGTTGAGGTAGATGAGGATAGTATATGTGAGGGTGGTATAGAAGAGGGCCTCGAAGCAACAATAGGGGTATGCAACCCTGTGGGTGGAGGTTGAGAAGATGAGAACGACACATGAATCACCAGGATAGAAGTAGGGTTATGTAACCTTGTGGGTGGAGCTAAGGAAGATAAGGATGGCATATGTAAGCCCGGGGTAGGGGTGATGGGTCTGAGTGGAATCTGAAGCACATAATTATTACGCCTCTTTCTTGTTTTTGCAATACCTTTCCCTTTGTCAACTAGGGGTGGTCGAGGTGGATCTCCCGATGACATGGAGTATGAAGTTTACGATCTAAGCGTCAAACAAATTAAAATGGTGTATGATAACAAACAAATATACCAACAACTTAATAAGTATTCATTAGACATATTAAAAAAGTTAAAGTACAACAACAAAAACTTCTAATAAAATGAAAAAAAACAAACATATTAAAAGGTTAAGTACACGTTCTACTTCAATTACTTCGTTGACATGTGACATTTCATCAACTTGGTAAGAGATATTGTCTTCCACCTCATTTGATTCAATACGACCTCTCGAATTTGTTTTAATTGCAACACACTAACCATAGTTGTATTTTCGAGATGGTGGATATTGAACATAATATACTTGTCTAACATTGTATGCCAAAATAAATGGATCAAATTGTTGGTACCTTGAAGTCATGTGAATGTCCACAATGTTATATTAGAATTCACTCTTGTACCTTTTCTTGAAGGGTCAAACCATTCACAAAAAAAGGTACAACTTTCTTCGGTTTATTAGAAGTATTGTACTCTAGTTCATATATTCTATGAATGATCCCATAAAAATCATCTTCACCTCCTTCGGTAAGGCCTTTCACATGAACACCACTATTTATAGTCTTTTTCCCTTTGCTCCATGCATTAGTATGAACTTGTACCCATTCACGAAGTACGTGTGCCATTCTTTGACACATTTCATGGGCCAATTTGACAAATCCCTTAGTTCTTGGTTTCTAACACTTAATGACTCTTTATAAACCTACAAATACAGAAAGATAGATGTAGAATTGTGATACATTAAAATCCATTTTTTGTATAATTAATGGTACAATACATACTTGATATTGGAACCATTCAGGAATCTTTGAATGAATACAAGCAAAAGCATTGGTCTCAGGTATTTGCAAGCACATAAGGAATGAGCTAGTGAAAATAGATTCCAATGGTAAATTTTTTAGAGGCTTATATATAATTGACCACAAAGTTGTTCACAAAGGAGGATATAACTTACTCAAGATATGGTTTGACTTCAGTGCAATTGATTAACACATGAACATGAGGAGATTTGAACTCGGCATCAGTTAACTAATGAATCGATTCTATCCCTGCATGTCGACCTTGTTGCTGAAAAAAAGACAACGTTGACACATCTCTTTGACGTTCAACTTCATTCCTCCAATTTCGTGGTGACAACATGAAGTTGTTGAAGCAATGAGAACAAAAGTATGTTGTCTCACGGTGTAAATAAGATGCACAAATAGAACCTTTAACTCTTGCTTTATTTTTTATTGATTGTTTTGAATCACCCATGAATCTATACAAATAAAAAAATACATCATGATGAAAAAAATTAGTGACAAAATTAATTATAAATATGAATAGGGAGGTCCTTTAGTACCTTTCAAATGGATACATCCATCTGTACTGCACGGGTCCACCCAACAATGCTCTCATTGTCCTTTGTCTTTCCCGTCACATTCATAACAGTATTGAATATGTTCTCAAAGAAATTTTTTTCTATGCGCATTAGATCAAGATTGTGCCTTAACAAATTATCTTTCCAATATGGAAGATCCCAAAAAAACCTTCTTTTTGTCCAATTATGTCATTCTCCATATTCATCTATCCGTGTTACACCATTTTCAGTGACTTTTGGAAAATGTTTCACTCTTCTCCAAACTTTTAATGGTGTCAACCTAGGAGGTGGCCCATTTGTTTCAACTTGCCATTTTCGTAAGGCTTTAATATTTCTCCTATAATGATGGTCATTAGGTAAGAACCTACGATGTGAGTCAAACCAACAACTTTTGTGACCATAATTTAACATGAATGACTTACTCTACTCCATGCAATGCGGACAAGCTAATCTACCATGTGTGCCCCAACCAGATAACATCCCATAAGTAGGGAAGTCATTAATAGTCCACATCAAACATGCCCTCATCATAAAATTTTGTTTCCTTGAAACATCATAGGTCAAGATACCAACCCACAACTACTTCAAATCATCAATTAAAGGCTCCAAGTAAACATGAATAGAGGCCTTTGGATTGGATGGCCTTGGTATAAGAAAACTCAAAAACATATAAGGTTTCGATATGCACATTTCAGGAGGAAGATTGTATGGAGTAAAAATCACGAGCCAACAAGAATATGATGAAGATGAAGCCTGAATGTAAGGGTTAAATCCATATGAACATAGACTAAGTCGCACATTATGTGGATCAGACGCAAAGGTAGGATGTTTACGATCAAAGTGCTTCCAGGGTTCACCATCAGATGGGTGGCGTAGCATTCCTTGGCTTTGGTTTCATGATGCTAAGTCATATGTGGCGCGGTTTGCATAGAAGCAAACATTCTTTGTAATCTTGGGATTATAGGCAAATAGAACATTGACTTAACTGCAATTGGTTTTTTGCGCCTTGATCCCTAATGAAGTGTGTGATATCTTTGTTTGTGAAAAAATTTTACATTCAAGTAATGCTGCATCTTTTTTACCACTATCATTGTCATAAAAGAGAATACAACCACTCACACAACAATCAATCTTCTTAGCATCCAATCCTAACATTGATACTAACCTCTTAGTTTCATAATAACTCTTTGGCAAGCTCATATTTGGGTTGTGTGAGATCTAACAAAATTTTAGTGAAAGCCTCTAAGCAATGGTTGGGAATATTCCAATTAGTCTTATAAGATAGAAGTCTAACACATACTAACAATTTAGAGTCTCTCACCCCTTCAAATAAAGGTTGATTTGCCTCTGCCAACAAATTATAAAACCTTTGTGTGGATTCATTAGGACACTCTTCTAAGTTAGTGTCGTTGGGTTGTTGGGTTGATTAAAATTGACACAAAGCGTTATTGACCATTTCTTTCATGTCACATAATTGCTTCATTTCAATAGTACGTACACCATCTCTAGGGACAAAATTATCACCTTCATGCAAATCAACAATGGGCATATCTTCACCGTGTAATGTCCAAATCCAATAATTTGGTATGAACCCTTTTTTATAAAGGTGAACTTTGACAACCTCATTTGTCAAAATCCTTGTACAGTCACACTTGATGCAATGGCATCTAATCCCACCTTCAAGTTCAAAATATCTAGACTGTCTTGCTACTCGGTCAAACTCTTCAACGCCTAAGACAAAAGACTCCTTCAACACCCTTCTACCATTATAACAACGATCATACATCCATGCACGATTGAAAGGAGGTTCACCCATGTTCTATAAAACAATAAAGGCCTTCAATTAGATTGTTAAAGGGAGAATTAGAATTAAGTGGAGCAATGTGGGGAAATATCTCACTTATTGTGTAAGATATCCAAATAGTAACCAAACATCACTGTCCTAATTGGAATGCAAGTCCCAGGACTATGCGACTAAAAGTATTGATTGGAATTACCTAGTTATAGGAATTCCGATAGTAATTACCTAATGATAGTAAAATGGATCCAAGATGGATCCAAAATCAGATTCAAAGCATAAGCATATTCAAAGCATAAAACATATTCAAAGCATAAACAGACGAAAAAAAAAATAAAGAGCAAAATAAGCTACTCAGCTTTACTTTGAAGCTTCAGCGGAGAACACTCACCACTAATCAACAACCCTACTCACAAACACCGACATTGGCACAAATCGTAACAAATAAAACCAAACAATTAGTTTCAACAATTAAAACCAAACCATTAGTTCCAATAATGACAACCAAAGAATTAGCTCCAAAAATTAAAACCAAAGATATTCAGCAAAGGTTCACATTTCAACCACTATAAAAGTCACTTTTGATGGAGAGTTGACCCAAATCAATGTTTGAGCATTTTAGCATCTTAGTTTAGTGATTTGAATCATGTTTGAGCATTCAATTACCTCATTCCAAGCATTTTACAAGTTTTAAGTTTGATATGCTCATTTAAGGTTTTCTAGACTACCTAGAATTAGGATTTTTATTCTCTACTAGTTCTTTAGCAAAATTCACTATTTTAGTAACTCATTAGCATCATATTAACCATGTCTAGATGTTAGAATCATGCATTTGCTCACTGCTACACGTTTTGACCCTTGATAACACAAGCATGTGCATAATTGGCTTAGTTTTCTTACTTGAAAGTGGGGTTTGGATAGTCATTTCGTGAAACTATGATTGTTGAAGGGTCCTCACTATTTATTTTACCTATTACATCATATTGAAACCTGTTCAAAGCATTTACAACACTTGAAACTCATTTTTTGTCTTCATATGCATTTTAGGTACTCTTTACAAGCCATTTTGCACTCACTTTATTTATTTGAACTTGTAATTTTTTAATTCTCTTTATATTTTGTTCACTTATTTTTTTCTAAAGTCCACTTGCATTATATTATGGATGGCCAAAGGATGAAAATACCATTTTCATACCCCATTTTAAACCCAACACACTCAATTTTGAGGAAAAATCCTCATTTTAAGTCTTTAAAAGTTGAGATGAGAGTGTGATATGTGTTTGCTGTTTTGCATTGTTTAATTAGTATTATTGAATCATTTTAGAGTACATTTTGCTTTCCATGTACTAACAACTAACCCTTAGTCTACTTTATAGTAGTTTGACACTAACTAGTTAGCCTAGTTTAGCCTATTTTAGCCTAGTTTTCTTGTATATAGGGAACTAACACACTAACTTGTATTGTGTGACTTTGGTGCACCTTAGCAACTCAAATTGAACAAATTAAAAGTGATTAGAGGTTTCTGAACAAAGAAATCCAGCAAGGGTTCACATTTCAACCACTATAAAAGTCACTTTTGATGGAAAGTTGACACAAAGGTTGACTTTTCAAGTCAAAGATCCAAATCAATGTTTGAGCATCTTAGCATCCTGGTTTAGTGATTTGAAACATGTTTGAGCCTTCAATAATCTCATTCCAAGCATTTTACAAGTTTTGAGTGCGATATGCTCATTTAAGGTTTTCTAGACTACCTAGAATTAGGATTTTTATTCTCTACTAGTTTTTTCAGAAAATTCACTGTTTTAGTAACTCATTAGCATCATATTAATCATGTTTAGAATCGTGCATTTGAACACTGCTACACGCTTTGATCGTTGATCACACAAGCATGCGCATAATTGGCTTAGTTTTCTTACTTGAAAGTGGGGTTTGGATAGTGATTTCGTGAAACTATGATTGTTGAAGGGTCCTCACTATTTGTTTTACCTATTACAGCACATTGAAACGTGTTCAAAGCATTTACAACACTTGAAACTCATTTTTTGTCTTCATATGCATTGTAGGTAGTCTTTACAAGCCATTTTGCACTCACTTTATTTGAACTTGTAATTTTTTTAATTCTCTTTATATTTTGTTCACTTGTTTTTTTCTAAAGTCCACTTGCATCATATTATGCATGGCCAAAGGATGAAAATACCATTTTCATACCGCATTTTAAACCCAACACACTCAATTTGAAGAAAAATCCTCATTTTAAGTCTTTAAAAGTTGAGATGAAAGTGTGATATGTGATTGTTCTTTTTCATTGTTTCATTAGTATTATTGAATCTATTTAGAGTACATTTTGCTTTCCATGAACTAACAACTAACCCTTAGTCTACTTTATAGTAGTTTGACACTAACTAGTTAGCCTAGTTTAGCCTAGTTTTCTTGTATATAGGGAACTAACACACTAACTTGTATTGTGTGACTTTGGTGCACCTTCGCAACTCAAATTGAACAAATTAAAAGTGATTAGAGGTTGTTGAACAAAGAAATCGAGCAAGGGTTCACATTTCAACCACTATAAAAGTCACTTTTGATGGAGAGTTGACCCAAAGGCTGACTTTTCAAGTCAAAGATCCAAATCATTGTTTGAGCATCTTGGTTTAGTGATTTGAAACATGTTTGAGCCTTCAATAATCTCATTCCAAGCATTTTACAAGTTTTGAGTGTGATATGCTCATTTAAGGTTTTCTAGACTACCTAGAATTAGAATTTTTATTCTCTACTAGTTCTTTAGGAAAATTCACTGTTTTAGTAACTCATTAGCATCATATTAACCATGTTTAGATGTTAGAATCGTGCATTTGCACACTGCTACACGCTTTGACCGTTGATCACACAAGCATGTGCATAATTAGCTTAGTTTTCTTACTTGAAAGTGGGGTTTGGATAGTGATTTCGTGAAACTATGATTGTTGAAGGGTCCTCACTATTTATTTTACCTATTACATCATATTGAAACGTGTTCAACATTTACAACACTTGAAACTCATTTTTTGTTGTCATATGCATTTTAGGTACTCTTTACAAGCCATTTTGCACTCACTTTTCTTGTTTCTTATTTGATTTTGCTTTGCTATGAATTTGTATGATTCTTTGCAATTTAGTATGTTTGTTTTGGTGTATAGGATATCCTTGAACCATCTATGACTCAATTTCATGAACTGTGGAAGTTTTTACCCATTAACTAGTTTTTAGGTTCATATGTTTCTATATAATTAAGTATTTTTGACTTCCATAATATTTTGTACAAACACTTGTATTTACACTCAATTTGCATGATACTTTACATTTTCAAATAGTTAAACCATGAATGGAAGCATGAGATTTATTCAGAACACAAAATTTGCACCAAATTTCTCATGCTATAAAATGTGCACAAAATCTGCACTAATTTTGTTGCATGTGCTGCCAAGTTTGGTTCAACACATGATTTTGAGAAATTTGAGCTATAACATTACATTTCATCAAATAGTTTTCTGTTTTTTATTAATTAGACATTTTAGGTAAAATTGAGGTGTTAAACCTCCTCCATTCATGTCTCTTTAGAGTTCTATAGGTTCATGATGGATATTATAGCATTTCATCATCATTTGCATATTAATTTGAGTACTAGTTTACAGTAGCATTAATTTTCTTGCATCTGCTCTTACCATTTTACACTTATTTAGACACTTTGTTCATATTTTCTTCCTTTATTTTACTACATCTCTATTTTTAGCTTATTATGAAATGCATTCTAGGTTTGATTAGGTGAAATTTTGTACTTCTTTTTAATTGAATTGGTTATCCTAGTTTTCAGCATTCTTTTATTGATTAGACTTTGCTTAGATAATAAATTTTTTTATAAGTGAATTAAACAAGATGTGGCATGTTCTAGCAGCAGGGAGAAGAAACTTTCAAAGCACAAGAAAGAGTTCATAGGTGGCACATGACAACATGTTTAAAGTAGAAAACTGGTACTATGCAGTTTTCATGCTCCTTTTGATATCTAAATACCACTCTTCTGCCAAATTATGCATAATTTAGAAAACACATTATATTTATTGATGTGAATGGGAGCTAACATGGAATACTACAGCCCACGATTCATGCAAGAAGTCATTAACTAGACTACAAGCTAAAGATGTAGCAGTAATAACTCAAGCAAACAGAGTAGAGGAAAGAGTAAAAACGTTTGGAAAAAGTTTGGGGAGAGTGGTGGGTACCTTGTATGGCCAAGCAACAACGCTGACTTTGCTGGATCCTTCCAAATTAGAGGTGATGAAAGGGGATAATCCTGAATCAAGAAGGAAAATATGTAGCTTTGTAAGATAAGTTGGATACTTTAGAAAAATTGTTTAAGGCTCCTCTAAAATTTTAATGTCATTAACTACATTAATTAAGTAGAATCAACATTCAATTGGACAAACCAATGCCAATAAAGTTTTAAATAGATGAAAAAATATGCAATGACTTCACATGTATTAGCGTTCAAAATCTAAAAGGGAGAATTAAAGGCCTTTTTTATACTTCCAACCAGGTCAATGTTTAGTGTAGTGGTGCCTTAGTGCAGTGGTGCTGAATAAAGTTTACAAATGCAGAATGCCACTAAAATAGGAGTTGGGCATGACCAATCTGTTCTAAGCTAATACGATGCAAGAATTTAAGGCCTAAAGTTTGAACTGGACATTGCAAGATGCAAATGAATGACTATATGCTTGACCAAGTATACATCGCTTGTTTTGGACATCAAACAAAACCATCTTAGCCTTGAAAAGGGGAAGCATGCGCAGAAACCCCGCAATTATAATTCCATATGCCATATATCAAACAATTGGAAGCCAATAACAAGCCATGCAAGAAAAAGAAACAATTGAAACATAAGCAAGGGAAAACTCTGATATTGCTCTAGTATTGCAAAACTTAAAGAGTGAAATAGAAGGTATCACATTTTGCATCAATCAATTTAATCCAAGCAAAAACATAACCAATCAAGGATCTCGATAGAGAGAGGAAAATACTCATACCTAGCAATAACCGTGGTATTTGGCAAATGCCCCTACCAATCACAGAATCAGAGTGAGAAACATAATGGAGGGATAAACAATAACAGAACCAGAGTGACCATTGTCTATGAGACTTACTGATAGAGGTCGTACCCCACCAAATTAAAACAGTTAAATGCAGTATGCGAAGTTTGAACGAAGTCGTCTCCCAACGACCAATATTTTCGTCCAAAGCTTCAATTTCCAGATGAACATAACAATATAACATAAGGGGGTTTGGTAGATTCAGTTTCAACACAAATTTAAATTTGCAATGTAGAGAAATTTAATAGTTATATGAAAACACAATGATTCCTTGATTCAATTGAAAGTCCACCAATCACAGATTACCAAATTAATTATTCTATTCTAATTTTCTCTCGTGAACCCTAAGTAATCAACTAAGCAAAAATTACCATGGATTCATTGTCATTAAGCACAACAGATTTCATGCAGTTAACCCCCACAGGTTGAAGCAAGTTGTGACAGAATCCATAGACATTAAGCATGATTACGAACCCTTTAAAGTGCACACACGAATTTGAGATTAAGCATGCACAAAAAACGTGTTTATCATCAAAATCCGTCAAAATTTATTCGTCGATAATTCCTATTTTTCTTGTAATGTCACCAATATGATTTTTAAGTTGTAACACATTAAAGACATCATGAATTTTAGACCCCTAAGGCAATTCTAGCTGGTAAGCTGTTGCTCCAATCTTATCAGTGATAAGAAACGACCCAAAGTACTTCGGTGCTAACTTGGCATTAGCCCGAAATGCTACTAAATTTTTTTTATAGGGATGGAGTTTGACATGCACAAGAGCACCACCTCATACGATTTATCACTTCATTTTTTATTTGCCAATTGCTTCATTCGTTCTTAGGCCCTCTTCATGTGAAATTTGACTAACTTTAAAGCCTCTTCTCATTTTTGTTAACTTCTATCAATTACCTCCACCTTTGACTCACCAAGTAAATACGGAAGGTAAATTAGGGGAAGCTGACCAAACATCACCTCATAAGGACTACACGGTATAAAGTATGGTGGTTAGTATTGTAGCACCATTTTGCTAGAGGAAGCCATTTAGACCACTCATGGGGAGTGTCACAACACATGCATCGCAATAAGGTCTCCAAGCATCTATTTACTATCTCAGTTTGACCATCTTTTTGTGGATGGTAGGCTAGTGAGACTTGCAATTGAACCCCTTGAAAGGCTATCAAATCCTTCCAGAATTGACTAACAACAATAACATCTTTGTCACTTGTAATAGGATCTGGAAAACCATGTAACTTGAACACATTGTCCAAGAAGGATTGAGCAACTTCAGTAGTAGTATACGGGTGTGATAAGGCCAACAGGTGGGCAACCTTACTTAATTTGTCAACAACCACACAAATGACTTGTTTGGCATTGGAATTTGGCAATCCCTCAATAAAATCCATGGTGATATGTTGCCATATCCTTTTTGGAATTGGTAAGGGTTGTAGCAACCCCGAATAGGCGGATCTGTCATATTTACATTTTTGGTAGACCTCACATTTCATTACAAACAGGCGTACGTCCTTGGTCATGCTTTGGCAATAAACAACTGATTTCAACCTTTTTAGTGTAGCTTCTCGACCCGAATGGCCACTAGTATTACCATCATGTATCCATTACAACAATTCAACCCGAAGCACAACATATTTTCCCACAACAAGTCACCTTTTCCTCTTGAGTTCACCATGACGCCAAGTATAATTTTTATGCAACGAAGCATCTGTTTGCAAGTCTTGGATCAAATTTTTTATATCCAGATCAACTTGCCAAGAATTAATGATTCTGTTTAACATGGTACTTTCAGGTGTGAGAGTTGTGATTGCTTGATAGTCTACGGGTTGTTGCCTGGATAAAGCATCAACTGCTAAATTTTCCCTTCCTTGCTTGAACTCAATTGTGAAATCAAATTCCATAAATTTGACCAACCATTTTTGTTGGAAGGATGTAGTCAATCGCTGGCTGAGAATATACTGTAGGCTTTTATGGTCTGTTCTAATGATAAAGTGAGTATTCAGTAGATAATGTCTACATTTTTGGACTGGAAATACTACTGCCAATAGTTCTTTTTCATAGGTGGAAAGTGATTGTTGCTACATATTGAGAGCCTGAATAATAAAAGTAATGGGATGGTGATCTTGCATAAGCACTACACCAATGCCTGAACCTGAAACATCTACTTCAACCACAAAGACTTTAGAGAAATCAAGTAATGCTGGTACTGATGACTGCATCAAACTATCCTTGAGGGATTGGAATGCAACTTTTGCTTCCTCAAACTAGTGGAAACTATCCTTCTTTAGCATGTTGGTTAAAGGTCATGCAATACCACCATAGCCTCGCACAAACCTTCTATAGTAGCCTGCAAGTCCCGAAAAACCCCTCAATTGGTTCAAGGATGTAGGTAAGGGCCAGTTCTTGATAGCCTATATTTTTGCTAGATCAGTAGCTACCCCCTCTTTTGAGATGAAATGGCCTAAATACTCAACCTCTTCGACACAAAAGTAACATTTTGATTTTTTAGCATAGTCAACAAAATCATATGCAAATGAGAGAGATGAGTGTTCAAATCCTGGCTATAAATTAAAATGTCATAAAAAAACACCAAGAGAAACTTTCTCAGATATTGCTTAAAAATATCATTCATGAGGCTTTGGAAGGTGGCTAGTGTAAGACCCGTAGGATTTAATTAATTAAATAATTAATTAATTAATAAATTATGGGTGGGGAAATAATTATGAGATTAAATTATGGTTGGTATGACATGGAAAAGTACTAGCTCAAATGGTTGAGAGTACTTAATTGTGTGAGAGGACTTGGGTTCGAGTCCTATGTATGTTAACTTTTGGATGTTATTTTTTTATTATTTAAATCTATGTAATCATGTTTTGGTATACTATGATAATTGAATTATGATTACTAGCATGAAATAGGAATTGGTTAAATGGTTTGATATTGGTTTGGCTATTGTATGGTTATGGGTTCAAGCCTTGGAGAACTTACATTAAACTTTATTTTTGGCATTTTTGGATTTGGCTTGAATATGAAAAGGTTGAAAGGGAACCCTAGTGGTATGGCAGCTGAGGGGTGGCTGGAAAATAGCCATAATGAGTTGGGAGTGACATTAAACACCACTTAATAGTAAATTTTCGTCCTAAGGCATTTAGCTAGTTTTTAGGCACACTTTAAAAGGGAAAACTAGGTTTGGCAAGCTGGAAAATATACCCAGAGAGAGAGCACAAAAATCTGAGAGGTTGTGAGGTTTGAGAGGGATTTTTGGGACTGAATTGTGTGAAGGCTAAGGAGACCATTGGCGTATGGAGAAAGTCTAATCATCAAGCTTTAAGCGAAGGAAAATCAAGTTAGGGGAGTTTTACTCACTTATATATATGTGTATGAAACTATGTATGATCACATGCTTGTTTGAATGCCTCTATTGGGTTAAAAAATGTAAATTTTCACATTTCTGAAAATTTTCCAGAAATCGCCTGGCGGGTCTTTAAAGCCGCCAGGCGGCCCATACCTATTTGTACTATTTTGGGTTCCTGGAGAAGGAACCGCCTGGCGGCACATACCTGGCCGCCAGGCGACGCATGGGGGATCTCCATTTTTCTGGGTTTAGATAAAGCGCCCGGCAGTGGCTAGTAAACCGCCAGGCGACGCGAGTGGGTTTTGGCTCGAATCACTATTTTTGGTGATCTGGGCTGTTTCTGATCGGTGGAAAAGCTATTAGAGGTTATTAATAGATGAATTTGATATGGTATGATGTGCATTTTTACGCAGTAGTAGGTATAAGTGAATGAAACAGTGATTAAATGCCAAGGGTAGGAAAGCGGGGTACAATTAGGGTGTAATTGTTGTGATCCTTGCGGGGTACAATGGTATTGAGATTGGAGGACTGAAATCATTGGATTTGTTATGCCAAAATGGGAGATTGTATTAAGATAGGTGTTAGGGAGTGAACATGAATGTTGGCAGGGGTGGAAGAAATCAGAGGGGTTTCCAGGTCTGATATATCGCCTGGCGGGTGACAAGTTATCGCTAGGCGACAGCGTCACACCAGTGGCATATGAAGTTTAAGTTGGAACGGTTCGGGCTAGATGTCTTGTAGTTCGTGCGGTTCGTGTAATAGTCTTGGACGTGAAGAAATTTGGTTACGAGATGAAGTGGATACTTATGAGAATAGAGACTTAAATATGGCTAATGAGATGAGATGAATTATAGGGTGGATAGTGAAAAGAAATCTGTCAGATAAGTTTTATGGTTGTGATACACCTATAGTGGGTTGGGTACCCTTTGGTCAAGTTGGGTGTCAAAATAAGGGTACATGCTTGTGAGCTTAATGGAAGAATTAATCATACTACGATTAGGTCATGAGATAAAAAGGTATATGTGTGGTATTTAGCTATTTGGTGAATTGTTAACTAAATCATAATTAGATTAACTCACTGGTAAGATAGGATAAGAGGACTCATACTGGTATACACCAATCTTGGTGTTGTCATATTCAACGAAAACGAGTATTTCGGGTAGTACAAATACATGTATGGAGATTAACAGTGGACTGGAGTGTAGAGAAATCAACACCTGATGAGGTTCTGATATGGCGCCTGGTGACGAGGTCCAACCCGCCAGGCGATAGTAGTAGTACAGGGGATCTGTATAGCGGGAGGCGCCCGGCGGTGAGAGGTATTCCGCCAGGCAGTAGTGAGAACAACAGTGGGGGTCTGAAGCGTTGGTGCCTGGCGGTGGGGGCTGACCTGCCAGGCGGTGGCTGCTAAGTTTGCATGTTTTGAGGCACTGTGCGCTTGGCGGTACGCGACACCCGCCAGGTGGTCTGGCAGCTGGCAGCGCCTGGCGGCATGTGTCCTCTGCCAGGCGATTTGTACTGCTGTAGCTTTGAATTTTGGGTTGTGTATTTGTGATCTACAAGGCGTCTGGCGGTGCTTTAAAGGTGGGGTGCTGGTGTTCCTTGTGTTGTGGCTCGGAATGTATCCCTTGAGTTATGGCTCGGGATAGGGGTTAAGCACGTGGTATTCCTTGAGTTGTGGCTCCGAATAACATCTCTTGAGTTGTGGCTCGGGATGACGGATGAACACGAGGAACCCTTGAGTTGTGGCTCGGGTTGGCGAGTGTTGCCGGTATGGGTGTGCTGGTTATGGCCAGTATGGATGGGTCCAGATAGATTGCCCTCCTCAGTTGTTGGCTGACGAGTTTGGTAGTCTTGGAACGATGCGGACTATGTTTGTATATGGGAACTCTACCTGGCGTTACGGTGTATGATCCATAGCATTGTTTCCCGCACATGCTCTATCGGTTGTGGCCGATAGGTATGGCAGCAAGTCACCTTGAAGTAATCATTAGACGATGTAGAATACGAAAAATCTGATTGGGGGTCAGATAGTAGGAATTAAAGTATAGAGCAGATGTAGAATGTTTAAGTATTCCTAGTGGTTTGTGGATACGTAAATGAAACTGTATAATTATATATGTTTTATTTGTTAAACTCACTCTATCTGCGTGTGTTTGGTAATGATCGTGTACGCGGTACACGGGAGCAGATGTTGTTGATGCAGGTGGCTCTGGTGAAGCTTAGCTGTGGAGAGGGGATGGCTTGGGGATTTTATTTTATGATTTTGAATCAGTTGTAAACATTTATGTTCTCGAACCTTTATTTTATAAATTGACGAATACTTGTTCGGAATTTTCAATATCGTTATATGAAATAAAGACTTAAGTTTCCCGCGTTTTGGGAAATGAGGTATTATTAAATGCAACGTCATTTTGTATTTTCTTTATTAATTTATAAATTCGTAATATCCTGACGGGATGTTACAGCTAGTGCATTAGTTAAGCCGAATGGCATTACCAAGTATTCAAATGATCGCCATGTGTGTTAAATGCAGTCTTGTGAATATCTGTTTCCTCCATTCTCACTTGATTTTTGGAGAACACCTCAACCCCATGTAATTCATCCAATAGATCATTCACTAAAGGAATAGGGAATTTGTCCTTGATGGTGTGCTTATTAAGATCGCGGTAATCAACACAGACTCTCCAAGTACCATCTTTCTTACCAACTAGGACCACAAGACTAGCAAAAGGGCTACAACTTTTCTGTATGATACTTGACTGAAGAGAGCCTTGCACCAACTAATCAATAATATCTTTTTGGTGTTTAACATATCGATATGGCCGCTTATTAATAGGATTGTCACCTGCAACCAAAGGAATTTTATGATCATGGCCTTGCCTCTTAGGCGATAGTATGGTAGTTTCCTGAAAAAATGTCCTCAAATTGCCTAAGTAATTCCTCAATAGAGTTAGGAATAACTTGACAATTAGCATGTGAGGTTAATGACTACAGTAGGAAGGTATTAGTCTCGGTACCCATATGAAGCATGGATAAATGCACACTGGAAGTAACCAACCACTCAATACCGAGCACCACATCACAACATCCCAAAGGTATAGGAAGCATATCAGAGGAAAACTCAGTATTGTGAATCGATCAAGAGAATTGTTCAACAACTGAATTAATGGTAACTCTAGCACCATCCGCTACTGCCACACTTAAGGTTAGAATACGTGTGATAAGACAACCCAATTTCTGAGCCACCGCCTCATCTAGAAAATTATGGGTACTTCCATTGTCGATGAGTATATGCAATGGTTTTTTTCTATAGTAGCCTGTCACTCTCATGGTTTTGTAGCTAGCGATACCCGTTAAAGCATTGACTGATATTTAAGGGTCCATGGAACTACTATCCTCTTCTTGAGTGTCCTCAAATTCATCCACCGGTTCCACCTCCATATCATTCAAGTCCATCACATGAATCTCAAGCTTCTTGTGTGTCAATGCATGTGTAGGTGTGTATGGTTCATCACAAAAATAACAAAGTCCTTTAGATCTTCTCTCACTCATAAAGGTCGTGGTAAGTTTTCTTGGTGGTTGTTCGTGGTTTGTGTTTAGGGGAGTATGGGAATCAGGAGATTTGTGTATAGGTTTAGGTTTAGGGAAAAGGGCTTTTGTAGTATTTCATGGTTTTGGGAGTGTAGGAAAGGTTTTGGTAGGGATGTGTGAAGCAGAAGCGGATTCATATAGTTTAGCCAATTGAAATGCCTTTCGTACATCGTGAGGTTGAAACATTCTAACAATCATTTGGATGTCCCTTTTTAACCCTCATAAAAAATAGCTTAACAAGTGAGTCTCATTGAGGTTTAGTCTAGCAGGTATTCGACCATTGTACTTTGCTGTCGCAATTGTATAAGTTCGGACATTGGATCATCACATACTTCCCCAAAACGATTTATTCAAGTTTTTGTAAATTCAATCCAAGTAGGAAGATTACCTCCGGGAAGATTTTGAACAAATGTGGTGTGCCATTGAAGTGCCTTCCCTTCAAAGTGGATGATAGCCAATTTTACACGCACATTGATAAATCCACTGCTGAATTGCATCACCCAAAAAATGCAGAAAATCAATTCATGCCAATCGGGTGCCACAAGAATAATTGGAATTCACAGGCCGAGTGTCGCGCTGTAATGTCTCCGATATTCATTGATCAATCGAAGAATCAATAGCTTGTCGAATGGAGGCTGTAAGACCCGAGAAATTTAAATAATTAATTAAATAATTATTTATTAAATGCAGGTAATAGGAGCCTTTAATGCATTTAATGTGGAGTGCTATGACGTGAAAAAGTACTAGCTCAAATGGTTAAGAGTACTTTGATTGTGTGAGAGAACTTGGGTTCTAGTCCTATGTATGCCATTTGTATGTTATTTTAACTTGTGTATTATTTTAATGTATATTTGAATGTGAGACATGATAATGTAATCCTAAAGTTTTAGGAATTATCATGAAACATGATTGGTTGAATTGGTCGAGCATTTGACTTGACAATTGAGTGGTTGTGGGTTCAAACCTTGCTAAGATCCAAACTAAATTCCTTTTTGGCTAAGTTTCTCTTTTTGCATGGTAATGAAGAGGCATAGAAACCCTAGCTGCAAAAGTGGCAGCCAAGAACGGTAGAGAATAGCCATAATTGGCTTTGAATAGCAATTAACCATAGAATTAATATTAATTTTCGTTTTTGGACCATTAACAGTCATTAAGGAGTAAATAAGAGTTAGTGAAATTGGGGAGAGTAAGGGAAAACGAGATTGCAGTTGAGAGTACTGGCAAGAGAGGATTGTAGAGGAGTCATTGGCGTTTTGGGAGATGTAGAGTTGAGTTTTGTGTGAAGAAGAAAAGGGAAACTCTTGGACATCATAAGGACAAGGGCTAGAGGATCAATTGGAGCGCAAATTCCAGGTAAGGGGATCTATTTTGGGTATTCTATAATGTGTATGAAAGAATGTGCCTTGCCATTATATGATTGCATGAATTTTCCCTTGCTTTTGCACTATTTTTCATAATTTTCTGGATTTTCGCCCAGAAACCGCCTGGCCGGCATGAGGATGCCGCCAGGCGACGCATCATGAGTGACCCAATTACTAGGTTCTGTTATGAACCGCCTGGCGGGCCATGTATTTCCGCCAGGCGGTGTGAAGCTGTTCTTGGTTGTATATGTTGTTTGGCACAAGAGTCATCGTGACTTTTGGAAATTTGTTGGTATGCATTGTATGTGACTATTATGTGTTGTAATCGGAACGAAATTGGAAGTTGTATGAAATAAATTGCAAACCTAAACACTTGAGCTGTGAGTATGGAGTCTAAAATCGAAGGGAATCAGAATTGTAGGGGTTGTAATAAAGTTCGTAGGTGCGAGGAGGATTTCTGGGTTCCTAGAACAGCAGGAACTGCCTGGCGGCAACCCATTGGCCGTCAGGCGCCATACTAGTGAGGCGTGGTTCTCTAATTCACGAAAAATGCTGTTTTTTGTACTTTTCGTGGAACAGGAACCGCCAGGCGCTAGTTTCATGCCGCCAGGCGCCACAGATTTTTCTAGTTTGTTCAGTTTTTGTAAAACTGTATTTCCTACTTCGTTAACCGTCCGATTTAGGTGAAATTTTGGAAGGTGTTTCACAACATGTGGTTCTTCACTTTCAACGGTGGAGATTTGAATTGGATGCCTGAAGAGGGAGATATACGTCACTCATGATTGGTTGTTGAATTCCCTAATAGTGTGATTACTAATGGATGATTAAGTGTGATCAAGTGTTGGTATGGCCTTGATTGGTGAATGTATATATATAAATATATAGATGCATGATTGATGAATATGTTTTTGGTAGTGCTTGCTGAGACATGTTGAATATATGAACCTATATATGTTAGCGAATGTAAGATGTTATAAGTGTGGGAATAAGGCTACTATTTATGATATCACTATGATCGAGTGTTGCATGATCATGACGGGTTTTGGGAAAGTATGGGAACATGATAATCATACTTTAAATGTAATGGAATTGCGAGGGCAGGCAGAATAAGTATATAACTTTCATTGTGTCTTTTGTGGGGTTTGTGAATTGTAGCCATGCAAAGGGTTGGGAAAATGAGAAGGGGAAAATAAATTGTGTGTTGGAATTGATTTAAGAGGTAAGTATATATGAATTCTAAAAGAGAGGAATGTGTGCTTATACTTGAAAGATGCATATGTGTTGTGATGTTGTAATTTGGAATATATTAATGTGTATGTTGATTTCTGGATGTTCGAAAATTAAATGGTTGAATTCTAGGAAATGAATTAGAGTACCTAAAACCAGTAGTGTCACATTACTGGAGTAGCACCTAGCGGTGTAGACTGAACCGCCAAGCGATAGTGAAACAGGAATGTCTTGTAAGTTGTGGCGCCCGACGGTGATGTGGAACCGCTAGGCGGTCTGTACTGCCATTTCGCATAGCGACGCTTAGGCTGCGCTAGGCGATGGTGTAGTGGCAGGGTGCATTATGATATGTTTTGCATGGTTTGTTGTGTTGGTCCTGGTCTGGGATATGCTTGATGTTGTCATGAGCGGGTAGGTTCATTACTGGTGATGAACACGTGATGATATGAGCGGGGAGGTTCATATCCTATTACTCTCATGTGGGGATACGAGCGAGGTAGGTTCGTATATTCTGTGCTCACACTTAAGAGATGCTGCGTGCGGGGAGGTACGTAGCTGGTGGATCACGTGTGTTGGACTACGAGCGGGTGGGTCCATAGAGTTGGACTACGAGCGGGGAGGTTCGTAGAGTTGGACCACGAGCGGGCAGGTTCGTGGAAGCATTGGAATCCCTAAGACTAGTTTGAGTATGTACCTTGTGTAGCGTAGTGTGCTTTTCTTGTTTTCGTTATCATGTTGTGATGTGAGACTTGGATCAGGGGGATGTTGTGCCATGAGCGGGTAGGTTCATGGATGGTGGTGAAATGGTGATGATATGAGCGGGGAGGTTCATATCCTATTACTCTCGTGTGGGGATACGAGCGAGGTAGGTTTGTATGTTTCGTGCTCACACTAGAGAGATGCTGCGTGCGAGGAGGTACGTAGCTAGCAGATCACGTGTGTTGGACTACGGGGCGGGTAGGTCCGTAGAGTAGGACTACGAGTGGGGAGGTTCGTAGAGCAGGACTACGAGCGGGGAGGTTCGTAGAGGCAAGACCACGAGCGGGCAGGTTCGTGTGAGCATCATAAGCCTTGAATCCGAGACTAACTATTTGTGTGTTGTGAAGGTTGAAAAGCCTTGGGGATTAAGTTCTTGGCCTAGAATTAACTAGAATAAAATAGATGGGTGTATCTTATTTTTTTTTATTAACTTTTATGTTAACTATTTATGAGCTCACCCTTTCTGCTTGTGTTTGGCGATGATCGTGTAATGCGTTACACGGGAGCAGATGATGTTGCATGTGGTGCTGGTGAGGCATAGAATCGGAGAGAGGGTTAGCTGGGAAAAGCTTTTACTAGCATTTTATCATTATTGTTTTTATGAACTTTGTAAACAATGTTTTACTGATTTGTGAATTTGGATACTATATCGAAGTTTCATAAATTATGGATTTTGGGATAACATTCAATTAATAAATGTTTTAAAATTTCCCACGTTTTTGGGAAGCGAAGTATAATAAATGAGGTTTTCATCATATATCTTTTTTTTATTACTTAAATTAGTAATATCCGACCAGGATGTTACAGAGGCTGTAATTTTGATGAGTCATGCTTCGAGTTCCGACGTGATGCGATTCTCCAAACGGTCCTCTTGCTCACGCATGGCTACTTGAGTATGAGTTGCGTCTGCCATTAATGCCGATGGGAGGTCCAAGTTGATACCACAAATGTAGGTAGTGTAACGTCCTAGCCGAAAATTACTCATTTAAAATAAAAATCAAGAATAATATATATAAATAACCTCATTTATTAATTCTTCTTTCCCAAAATGCGGGAAAATTTGAAATCCAAAGTCAACGCGCTAATAATAAAGAAAAATGTAGCGTTCAATTATTACACAAATGAACTATCTATCAAAGTATTACAAAAATAGTCCATATTTCATAGTAAAGAAAACTATTATAAAAAGAACTACTAAAACTCTCATAGTTGTTCCCCACTCCATCGCTAACCATCCACATGCTCACCTGCATCAACATCTGCTCCCATGTAACAAGTTACATGATCATCGCCAAACACACACAGATAGGGTGAGCTCATTTAAATAAACAATTAAAATATGACAATAATTAAAACAACTCAAGATTTCAACACGTCTTAGCATTTTCCCTTTTCCTTATTTCCTCAACTTTCAACCCTTAATTTAGACGTCTATTATTTATACACCCTTTGGTGAATTCACTGATCGATCTTCGCCGTACGAGTGTCTACTCGCCCCTCCGACTACGAGTCACCACCTAAGAGTCCACACGCGGGAATGAATTTGCCATGGCCTACCACCGCGACACCAAGTAAAGTTCCCCAAAACGAATAGACGTTCGTAGTTGTTCCCACACCACCAAAACTCCATCAAATGCACTGAAGAGGGCAATAATATGAAACCTCATCGTACGAGCCACGAACTCGCACATTCCACTGGACTTCCTAAACCACCAAGCTACAACCTAGAGTGCCCACGTGTTACCCCAATACAAGTTACACTTGTAATTGGGCCGCCAGCCAAAGCATCGCATCATGACACACACTTAAAGCTGTGTAAAAATCCTTCTCGCGTCGCTAGGCAAAACTTGGTTCCAGACCGCCTAGTAGACATCTCACACCGCTAAGCGCCAAGCGCCAAACAGAAGTCTCGTTACGCCGTCACCGCCTGGCAGACTCCACCCTACCGCCAAGCACCTCACGTAGACAGTGGCCACTTCCACTGTTTTAGAACTTTATCACCTGGCAGCTCGCCCCGTGCCGCCAGGTGCCATGCCAGTAGCACAATTCTACTAGTTTTGGCATTTTCTTCAGGTCTTAAGGGACCCTAATTACACAATACATCAACCTTAACAAAACTCACAATATTTTAGACATCATGCTATGTCTACCACGCAATACACAGATATAACTCATGCACAAATCAATTATCATTCCCTTAAACAACTATGATACATTCTACTACCCAATCATCATGCTACTAGTTAACCATCCCTTAATCAGTTGCATCAACAACCCTGGGTGCCTAACTGACTACTTTTTATTAATTACACTCCATATCAGTTTTCATGATTCAAGTTGTGCTTTACACTTAGATATAATGTGAACAATCATGACTACATTATTTTATCAATGAATACCTATTATCTCCATTATTGATCAACATTCTAGAGGCACATAATCACAGTTCAAAGCATACAATTCATCACATTCTGTCTAAGAACCCTTTTATCATGCATTTGATTCCCTTCCACTCTCCCTTACACGCATTAAAATTTACTCCCTCACTGGTTCCAAATGAAGAAAACCCCTGCCAACTAACCCAATTCACGAAGAAAATCACCAGCGAACCCCAAAGAACACAACTCACAAAATCAACTCAAGACATCATTTACTCTGATGTGTCGCCTGACGACAATCTAGGTGCTGCCAGGCGATGCGTGAAAATTTGGGTTCTACTAGATTTCTCTCGCACCCTTCGTGACCCCAAACAATTCCAATTACAACATCCACCATCATATTGATATAGTTACAAGTGCACACATCATATAAGGTTCATACTTTATTCATATTAGCATTCTTTCTATAACACCAACGCATCCATCACTTACACAATCCATGCTTATTTATCACCAACCCTAGCATGAACCCTAAATCCTCAAATTCATACACGAATTCATAAACACATCACGCATACATCCAATCTTAGTCCCATAAACACATAAACAATTTTATATTTTTATACAAGGACCCAATTCAAGCAGTACAATTTCCCAGAATGCAAGCAAGACGAGAACAACAAGCACGCCAGTTCGCGTCGCCTGGCGGTACACGCACCGCTGCCAGGTGGTTCATAGAGAAAAACCTAAAAATTGGTTTTGTGACATGTGTCGCCTAGCGGTTCATTAGACGCCGCCAGGCGATTTTTTGGTATTTCCAGAAATACGAAGAAAACTCAGGCGAAAATAACAGAATTTGGCATTAAGGGAGAATAATTTAGCATTCAAGGCTCATTTAGGAGTGATCCTTCCAGCCCCTTCTAGCGGCATCTTCGCAACTAGGGTTTTGGTGTCCCTTCACTTTCATGCCAAAAATTGATTTTAGCAAAAAGAAAGTTATTTTGTCCAAGCCAAGGTTTGAACCCACTATTATCATCACAATCAAAGTTATTATTAATGGTGTGAGAGTACTTTATTATTTTGTGTGGTCAGTTGATTTTAGCACATAATTCCAATTCAAGTATATCATCAAAATAATGCATAAATTAAAATAACACACAATTAACATACATAATATTTGAGCCCAAATCCTTTCACACAATTAAAGTACTCTCAACCACTTAAGCTAGCACTTTACCACATCACACAAGTTAGAATTAATTGTCATAAAGGCTTCCACCACCCACATTTTATTAAATAATTATTTATTTTATTAATTAAATTTAGTGGATTTTACATGTAAAGTTAGGAATAGACTATTCGAAGAACTACAAAACTATAGGGATTCCAATGAATGAATATAATTCGTATGATGTATTGAATTGAGAAAGAATTACAATATCATAGAAAAATTTTAATGGAATAATCAAAATTAATTCTGATTATCAATTGAAATTAAATTGATTGGCTGTGATGCAACTTCCTTATTAATCTTTTTTAATGATAATTAAATTTGATCGACTGTGATGCAGCTTCCTTGTTAATCTTCCCGCATCAAAGCATTGAAACTTCGTTACAGTTTGCATAATCATAAATGATAATGCCTACAATTTGCCAATACAAAAAACAGATGTCATGTTTGACTTTGACACGATGGCAATAAAAAAAAAAAAAAAACAGAATAGTTTTAAACAGCAAAAAGCACATAACAATAAGAAGAGTCACAATCTTCTTCGACCAGAAAGTAAAGGAAAAGGGACCTTATTAGGGATTGAGATGAAATTGGGAAATACTCAATTATTCCCAATTTATTAGATTTCAAGGTTGTCTCCAATTTATATTCAAATGAGTTTTCAGATAAAGTTTCCGTGCAAATTACATGGCTCAAAGATAATTTATAACATAGACGGTGAAGATGAAAATCTACTAAAAAAACTGTCTTTATAAATATTTGTTTATAATAAGTATTTTGAAAGGTTTAATATAGATAAATTCAGTTACTAACTTTTATACTTATCGGATGTGAGCTACTACAGGATTTTCATCGCAAACTCTTAGTTAGTTGTCTGAATCTTTGAAAACCAATCTTGAAGATGATTTTCTTAATCTGACTCCTAGAATGTCTATGAAGGACTCAAGAACTCCAAACAAGTTTAATAATTTCTTTTCTTTTTCATTTCAATTAATGTCAAGCTTATAATTTTATTTTGCATGATATAGGGAAGTACTTATACAGTGATGACTACAATTAAACACCTTTTAAATGATGATGATTGGAGGTACACTGTCTGTGTTTGTAACAAAAAACTATACCCATACTCGAAGAGTTTTTTCTGTGGAAAGTGCAATAAGCACGTGATCAAGGTTACTCTAAGGTATAATCAATACTAAGAATAATAACAATTTTTTTTTCATAATTACTTGAACATTTTCTATATGAAGATGAAGATGAATAGAATTTTGTTGCCCTTGTTTATGCAAATATAGGCTTAATCTTCATGTAATGGATGGTACAGATTCCACCACTTTTGTGGTTTTTGACCTTCTTAAATATCAGGATATTTCTTTGTATTTAATTTTGTATTTATGAATATTGATGTTTTGACATTACTGTCGTTGCAATACTTTAAAATCAAATCATGTTTCTTTAAATTGTAAGTACTTATATCATGTTTTCAATTTAGATCAATGGTTCTAGTCATTTTCCAAAAGCGTTTGAAGTGCTGACGAAAAAAACAACATATCTTTTCAAAGTTGATTCCAACAATTAATGAGGCAAACTCTCGATTTGAACAATCATTTCAAGTAATAAAAGTGTACATGGATGAAAACATCATTGACAAGTTTAATGTTTGTCTGCAAATGTCTAAGATAATATTCTATATTCTCTCTATATGTTATATGTTATTATTTATTATTTTATTTTTTATTTTTTATTTTTTATTATATATATATATATATATATATATTATATATCATTATACAATTTATTAATTATTAATCATATTAAGAATATTACTATTCATATTATGAAAATGTTAACGTTAATATTTAAGATATGTTTATATTTTTATTCAAGGATATGAATTCTGAAAATGAAGAAGTATTGCAACCGAAACATTCAAGTGATGATACATTCTCTGAGGAAATTGTCACTACAAAAAATATTAATTTTAACAGAGGTTTATTACCAACGATTATGCTAACCTCCAGTAATAACTACACCTAGTGGAGGTTTTTAAAACCTCTTGTAAATGTCTGGGGTTATTTTAGAAACCCCGCTAACGATCAGAGTTTTTATGCAACCTGTGGTAAGTGTTGGAAACCATGCAATAAAATTCATTTCCTTACTTGTTTTCAAATAGACTAGATTTCTAAAAACACTGGACCTAAAATTCCTTTCCTTCGTTATTTTCGTTTCTCTCTCACCACAATATCTTTTCATTTAGGCATTCTGCTCAACACATCAGTCATTAGTCTTGTGTTGGTGCGTACCGAACATTACCTCTTTGATTTTGCAGAGAGAGAGAGTGCGAGAATGGGGGAGATAATGCGCATATGTTAACCTCCAATGGATCTGTTTCGCTCGGAGTCAATGCAATTGGTTCAGCTCATCATTCCAATCGAAAGAGTTGCTTGTTTTGGCTTGAGAAAAGGAAAAAATGAAGAAGGAAAGTAGGGTTTTGGCGGAGGATGAGTCGGAGTTTGCGAATACCAATTGCTCCATGAGGCATCAGGTCACGTCGTGATGATTGAGCTCAAGAGTGGCAAACTCTACCATGGAAGCATGATCGAGTGCGAGGACAACTAGAGCTGGAGAGCCTCACCTACACCGCCAAGGTTCCGTTTCTCATCTTCCTCATACCGCCAATTCTTTACCCTTTCTAACCTATTTCTTTTGTAAATGGATATAATAAAGACAAACTCCAGTTTTCTCTGCATTTCGATTTGCAATCTCATGTATAGGGGAAGAAAAAGGACCGATAATAGGTGGAATTAGCATCACTTACTGGCTTCGCTGAACCTCCAGAAGTTATAATTGTAGGTATGTCATCTGATATATGTTGTTTTTCTCAATAGAATTTGATTTTCTTTTTATAAAATTAAAGAACCTGAAAGCAAGAATTAGAGTAATGTGGTATTATAACAACGATGAGCCATGGCATGCTTCAAATTTGGGATCAAGTAAGATAT
>Ga0214544_1002869_pt1 | contig 35956 bp, 18 predicted proteins | sample CNSS3metaG_FD_160074 | JGI IMG/M metagenome (GOLD analysis project Ga0214544, IMG submission 160074) | Root nodule microbial communities from cowpea collected in UCLA plant growth center, Los Angeles, California, USA - CNSS3 | ecosystem: Host-associated > Plants > Roots > Nodule | place: USA...
AAAAAAAAAAAAGATATTTATATATATATATATATATATATATATATATATATATATATGAACAGTTTAAAATTTATATTTTAAATAATATAAAACGGTTTAAAAAGATAAGTCCAATATATGCAGAAACAAGAAAGAAAATCATTATTATTAAGATGGATTGGAAAAAGAGAAAATAGCCAAAGAAAAAAGATCCTATTTCAATTGTGTTTGCTGCATAAAGACAAATGGTTTCGACACCATGAAGAAAATATTGCAGCGGTTCATGGTTGGATGATGAAGAAAAGTAATTATAATTAATATTAATTTTAAAGTTAATTATATAAAAAATAATTATAATGAATATTACATTTTTAGCTCAAGGAAGTTGTATGAGAAATATTATAGTTAATGAGAAACATGAATTTTACTAAGGTCACTTTTTTTGTGACATACACAAACTCCTGTGACCCTTTGCAAGGACCAACAACGCATATGCACACCATCTCTACCCAATCATAAAAAAATACCTGTTCGTCGCCATCACCTACTCATCCATATTTCTTCACATAATTCATATTTATGAATTTTTTTTTATTTGAATAGAATATTTAAATTACCATCAAAATAAAAAAATACCATAACAATAAAAGTAGTGACATAAATAAAAAATATTTTTTCCACACATTAACCAAAAAATAACAAGTATAAAATGACAAACCTAAAATATTTGACTAACATCTAACTAATACATAGTTTCATGAATAGTAATGAAAATAGTCCTATAATTAATCTTAACTTAAGGATAAATTATTTCAATAATATAAAAAAAATAATCTTATCAATGGAATAGTCCCAAATAAATTTTAAAAAAAAGAAGCCAAAAGCAAAAGATAACTTCACCAATATATTGATGCAAAAGTTACTCCAACCAAAGATAATTTTCTAATATCGAATGAAAAAGTTGTGTTTGACAAAAGAAAAAAAAAAGACATTAACAAAGTCACTAGCAGAAGAATATTGGCTAACATTAAAACAGCATTAATATATATAGACAACAACAAAAAATTAATAATAACAACAAAAAAATAATCACGTCAGTTAAAAGAATAGAGAATCCGTCAGCATTAATCAAAGAACCAATATAAAGTCAATCTGATGATATTTTAATGGAAACCAAATTGAAGAAAGAATATAAAAAACATATAATAGAAATAAGAGAAAGCATAAAGAATTATAAATTCTTATTTTTCTAAAAATGTGAGTTTAATCTTATGTTATTGAAGAACAAATAGGATACAAACTTAATTAGAATTACAAAAAAAATTGAAATAAACTATAAATTAATTTTAATTTAATTTAATAAAATATAAAATATTTTTATTTTTATTTTTTTTGAGTAATGGCTACCCGCAGGAACTGATAGTTTATACCCACACCCAATCCATTTATAAATTAGTATTAAAATATCTGTTAACATTTTCTCATTACCTGCTCTGCGAATAATAAATGCATGTGAATACTAATTATTCACTGCAAATTTGATTTACAAGTACTTGTAGACACAAATATTTTTGTCATCCAAGATGACCACTAAATGAAAATTAAAACTATCAACTAGTTTACAATTTTTTAATTACCATGTCCTAAACATTTTTACATTTTAATTTTTAAACTTTAAAAATAAATTAATATAATTTTCTTGTTCCCTATATTTTAATATTTTAAATAACATTTTAGATTAATAATCGTTCAACTTAAAATGTTAGATCATATTAAAATTTAGGACAGACAGAAATTCTAAAATCAAAATTTAAAAATTAAAATCATACTTAACTATATATATTTTATATATATAATAATGACCGAGTAGCGCGAAATCTAAAAATCGCAACAAAGAGTACTGTGAATGTGAAAAAAAAAAAAAACGGTCATTCTACCATTGTCACCGAACTCCCATACTCCGTGGTAATGTTCGTCTTCCCAATCGTTTTTATCTTGTCATGACATTGAACAGTATCAGCGAAAAAGTTGTTATTCTGGTGAGTGTTTCTTTCATTATAATTTGGTCATTACAAGTAGTACCATTGAAGTTTGTGACATGATAAAATTTGCTTACACTAACTAGCAAAGGAAAAATCTCTTAGGATGATGCGTGATGTGTTTTCACTTTTCAATTGAATACTTGCACCTCATCCCAATCTCTCTTGATTCCGTAATCATGTAATATAATAGCAGACACCACTTTTCATTGCACTATCAGCACAAACACCACTACTCTTTGTTTCTTTACCTTTCTCTTATCACTTCTCAGCAGTTTTAATTCATGAATGAATTGAATACACATTCCCCAGATGATGAAGCAGTGCTCAAAGGTAACCTAGCATTTGTTTTTCTTCCATTTTATTGTATTTTATTGTGCTTTAGAGATTTAGAAGGGACGCCTTTTGCATCAGCCTTATCAATGGTGACTGTGCAACCACTCTCTGTTTCTCTCTCTAATGTGCTTTGCTTTTCGCTGGAGACCTAGTCACACAAAGCTTTTGATTACGTCGAAACTTGAAAGGAGAGAAGGCAGATTAAGATTAAGACTATGCTATGCCACATGGGTTGTCCCACCCATGTTGTCTAAATATTGGAAAATTTGCATATCACTGGTACATAGCATATATACTTTATGTGAAAAAGAAATGTCCAAAGCCAGCAACCAAAATAAACTTTTTTGGTCCTACTCAGCTCTGAATAAATTCTTAGCACTTTCATCTTCTACTGTTAATCCATCCCTAGTGGTTTTTGCTACCCGACGAAGAATGATTTTGGTAAAACTACACCCACCACCAACTTTTAATCCTTAATATCAAAATCTCACAGTAATCCATATTTGATCTCATCCGAATTAAAGCAAAACCATTTTCTTTTGCTAACCCTTTTGTCCCTCTTTTTCTTGTTACCCTCAAAACATTACTTTCATAATTTACAAAAGTGATCCAAAATAATTTGTACCGGTTTTGTTTTGTTGCAAAGTTGAGTCTTTCATGCAGCATGGCTTTTTCTTGCCAAATTTTCCATGCCAGAATATAATATCCACTGCCTCCAACACGTGGTTTTGTGAAATATGGAATCCAATATCACAAGAACATGTGCATAAATCATAATCTAAATTGAAGGGTATGGTGTCCTAGCTTTGGCCATTCACAGTCATGTAATGCCTTTGGTAAAGATATAGAGATTCTCCATACTGTTATCAGACCCAAAGATTTCCAACTCAATCCTTCGAGACAAAGTAACATAGTCCAATTTACTATGATATCTTTTTCTTTTTTATCATAACAACATGGTCGTTCTTCTTTTTTGACACCTTTTTCTCCCCTTCTCACTCATCACCTTTATCTTCAACACCCCCCGTCTCTCTGGGCTTTTATTCGTGTTCTATGCCATTGACATACTTACATGTCTTTAAAGCACTGATACTGCATGACTCACACTGAAATCCTAACCAGATCATTCTTCCACTTTCCAGTTACACTCTCTGATAATGGCCAAGGAAGCTTCTCTGTGCCTCTTGTTTCTCTTCTTTCTCATTATCTCCTGTTCTGGTGAGTAACCGACACTGATATATAATATTCATGGCACAAATCCAAAATTAGCCGTTTCTCCTTTGTTTGTTAACTGGTTTTTGATCTGCAAGATTATATTCATTCCAATACGTTGGATTTTTTGGCTTTAGTTTTTGGAGTTCTCCACTTTGCTCTTGTAGCAAAATCAGCGGTGGAGGCAGCTCAAGTTCAAGTGAGAAATAAATTGGACTTGTTCATAATATCGTGATTCTGTTGTTTCACTCTTTGCAGGATCTCTGGTGGGTTTTTCCTACCGTGAGAGGGGAGACACTTCAACATCTGCTAAAACCATATCATTCCTCCGGCAAAAGAACGTTTCCATGTCTCAGATTCGAATTTTTGTTACAGATCACAGGATTTTGAGCACTCGCAGCAATTCCATCGTGCCAACTGATTTGTACTTGAACAGAAGTCAAGTTCAAAGTTTAATTACTTCAAAACCCTCCGAACTAAAAGCCCGTCTACTTAACTTTCTCCCACATTCAAACATCAAAAGCATCATTGCTAGCTGTGGCAGTGAGTGCTTAGCACAAAATGAGATGCCTTTGTTCTCACGTGCTTTGAAATCAATTGGTTCAGTTCTCAGAGAGCTTCATATAGGGAGGGAGGTAAAAATCTCAGTAGCATTTCCACTTTCATACTTAGAAAAGTTTAATACATCGCATGAAAATAGTATTCGCAGGATTCTTTCATTTATAAGGGAAATGAAATCCTTTGTCATGGTAGAAGACAGCATTGATGGAGAATTAAGCATGGAGAGTCACTTTGTTCATGCTATAATCAAACGAGCCTCTCTTGCTGCTTCCGTTCTTCCTTGCAAAGATGTTCCTATTGTTTTAACAATGAAGAGCACAGTTGTTCCCACTTCATTGGAATTAGCTCAATTCAGTGAGAGGGTATCCAAATATCTAGAAGCAAAAGCTCATGTTACAAAAAGAATAGCTGCATTATATGCAGAGGTGCATAGAACAGAAGATTTTACAAGTAAAGAACTCAAAAGGGAAGAGGAAGAACTGTTTCCTGTGTCCCGCAGAGAGATGCTAAGTAAATCCCACAAAAGGAGAAGTCTAGATGATACAACCAGTCCAACAAACGTAGTTTTCCCCACAAATCCAGCATCATCCACTCCAATAATCACACCCCCAGATACACCAACCATCATCACAGTTCCTGCTACAAATCCTGTCACAATTTCCCCTTCCAATCCTGCTGGAGTGCCTGTGACAGTTCCTTCTACCACACCTGTGTCTTTTCCTCCCACAAATCCAGCCAATACACCAGTACCAGTGAGCAATCCGGCTACAACAACTCCTATAGGGATACCATCCCCAGCAACCAACCCTGTGACTTCTCCACCTTCATCAGGAAATGTTCCTGTCACAACAAATCCCCAACCACAACCACCTCCTGCAAACACTAATGCTCCAGCCATTCAGGGGCAGAGTTGGTGTGTGGCAAAGCAAGGATCTCCTGAAGCTTCTCTTCAAGCAGCACTAGACTATGCTTGTGGAATGGGTGGGTCAGATTGTTCTCAAATTCAGCAAGGTGGGAATTGTTACAGTCCAGTTACATTGCAGAACCATGCCTCTTTTGCCTTCAACAGCTACTATCAAAAGAATCCAGCTCCAACAAGCTGCGACTTTGGAGGCACTGCCACCTTAGTTAACACAAATCCAAGTAAGATCTTAAATTCTTAATAGTTTTAGCAACCCTTTTTTTCATTATTCCAAGATCCTTTTGGAAGAATAGAAATTTATCCAGACAGAAACTTAGTCTTACTGTAACGAAATCATTTACACTAGTATATTAGAGAGCTTATGGGCAAAAAAAAGCTTATGATATATGTATATAGCTATTTCCATATTACTTCAATAAGCTCTTCTGAACTGTGAATAGGCTCGGGTTCATGCGTTTTCCCATCCTCATCGTCATCAACAACAGCAACTCCAAAGTCATCACCCCCAACACCACCTACACTATCAAGTCCAACACTGCCACCACCAAGTTCAGTAACGCCTACACCATCAATTCCAACAGCACCACCAACAACATCAGTAACAGGCCCATTTGGGTAAGGGAGATAGCACGTTTGTCATGATTTCAATAACTCTAATGCTCCATTAAGCGTACTAGTACGATCCTTTATAACACTACCTTTTTGCAGGTATGGTACCCCACCTTCAGTGTTAAATTCAAGCAACCCCGCGTCAGGTACAATGCCAGATTTTGGGTCTGAAAGCCCTCCGGTTGTAAATACAACATCAGCCTCGCATTCTATGAGTTTGAGACCTTCTGTTGGCTGCATTCTTCTGATGGTATCATTAGTCACCATGAGACTTGGTATGCATCCATAGAGTTCAAAACAAGATTTCAGTCACTATCATAGAACGAAATGCTCAATAGTATCTTTAGCTGTACGTTGGAGTTGTAATGTAGCATTCTACATTAGGTGCAGAAAGATGTTAGGGTAAGAACGGAACAAAAGAAGGTTAAGTGATCATGAGTGATGTAGTAAATTTAGCTTAGTGAAGGTGAGGGAAATTTTAAGATAGAAATAATTGCTGCTTTATGGTATCTAGGTTGTTCAACAGCTATAAGTAATATTGGTCATGTACATAGTTTTTGAAAGCTTGTCATTGTATGCAGTTTGTAGTCCAGTGTAAATTGGTCTTAGTTGTTTTGGAAATTGGTCTTCGTAAATGGGGGATGGTTATTCATATAACGACTCCCATTTTAAATTTAATGAAGACGATCAATTGTTATTTATCTCTTCAACTATAATGCATTTTGTGGGTGCACACCCTAAAAGAAGTTACTCATACCCTAGCTAAGTATGAATTATGTCTTCAAGATTTTTCATGTTGCTGTTCTTCCTTCTTTTTATCTCTAAAGTCTTCATGGCTGATGTAACTTGAATTTCCTTCCAAAGTGTTTTGTTTGCTTTCACGGGCTTCCTTGCTTCACCCTTCTAATCAATCACAAAAAATAGATAAATGAATGGTTCTTGTAATTTATACAGCAAATCGTGTAGACTGTGATTATAAATGACAAGAGAAATTATTAGCACAAAAACTCTGCACATTTTGTAAAATTATGATATTATTAACCTAAAAAAATTGCATATAAGTAGGTTCGTATACTATTAACTACTAATGAGATCAAGTTAAGTATTACTTTTAATTAAGGCAGCTAACTGAATTTTTTTATAATAGTAGTTGAAGGTTTTTTTAAATGTAAAAATTGAACACATCTCAGTAGTTCACACAATTTACTAAACAAATTTACACCTTTTGAAAGTTTAAAAGTTTAAATTAGTTAAGTTTCAAATTTTTAATAAGTTTGAGTATTTTCAATTTAGTTTTTATTAAATTTATTTTGTCTATCAAGTACCATTTAATTTTTTTTGTTAACTTGGTCGTCACCTTACTCTTGTTTCGCATATTATTTTGAGTTAATATTAAACGACATAATTTTTGTGATTAACATAATAGATTATTTTTATTTTAGATAAAGATAATTTAAAATAAACGAAAATTAAGAAGGAAATAAAATGAAAAAGAACATAAATGGTGTAAAGTTATGAATACTTGGAATGCACCATAATACTCATTTAGAAGAACAAGTTGAATTTAAACTAACCAAAACGAAACACAATAATTACGAAAAGAATTATGCTTCTCAATTCATGAGAGCAAGAAAATTCTTCCAGTGAGAGGCAATTATTTGGTGGAACCTTCGCAATCTTCCAACATCATATTTAGATTTTCGTTTTGTTTTTCTCTTTATTTTGGTTTACTCCCATCCTATAATAAAAATTACATGTTATCTTAGTTACAAAACTAAGTTGTTTAATATTAACATAAAATAATATGTAGAGATAATTAAACAAAGTGACGATGTAAGATAATAATCATGCACATAATTAGAAAAAAAATAAATAAACGATGAAAACTTAGTTGAAAAATATACACTTTTAAATAATCAATAAACTAAAAATATTTAATAAAGACAATTTATTAAGGACTTAATTAAGTTAATTAAAAATATTAAATAACATTATTTTAATTTTCAATATAATATGTTAAATAATGTTAAACAAGCAAATATCATAATATTTGAAACTTCCTATACCTCTAGTTTATTTAAAACAAAATTTATTAACTAATTAAAACCTCTTAAATTGAACTTCAAAGAAAGTATTATAAGATAAATATTATGTAACTCTATGTTATCATTATTACGCTATATTTCAATGAAACATTTATAAATTAATAAAAAACTTAATTGTACTGACCAACATATACATTCAAATCAATTATCATACTTTTACCCATTTATAAGGTACCTTGACAAAGTGAATTTTAAATAAACTTACAAATTATTATGTATTAAGAAAAAAAAAAAAACTATGTTGTTTGAAAATATCTTACACAGAAAGCACATATTGAACTTGAACCCTAAATAAAAAAGTAAGCTAGCCAATACGTCAAAGACATCTAAGAGCAAGAATGCATTGGATACCAATTCTAACGTTGGAGAAAATAACAAGGAAACACCAAAACAGCAATCAGGCAAATCTTACAAACGCATTGACTTTTAAACCAACGCATGTGAGCCACTTTTCTAATATCCAAAGCAGAGTAGACATTTGCCAGCAGGGCATACCTAAAGCACGTTATTAAGTTGCTTTTTTACATAATTTTCTTTTCTATAGAAATTAGTGCGAACCACCGTCACCATGGTAACATTATGATCACGTTAAAGAACCATCACATCACTTTCTTTTCTGAGAAATGCATGAACTAAGCTCAACTAGCACAACAAATAGTAGTAATGGGGCCATAAAAAATGAGAAAATGCAACTACAGGAAAAATTGTGATCCTAATGCTACAAGTACATACTGCACAAGCTAAAGCTAAAACTAGTTTATCTATAAAACTGCATTTCTACATCCCAAAAAGGCTTCTACAAGTTCTCTAGTCTGCAAAAGTATATAGGTAGCTCTCTATACACAAGAATTGTTTTGGATTCAAGAATGGTTTCATCGCCTTGAGAATACCACCAAGACCAACATGGACATAGAGACCACGATTTTGAATCCAGATGTGTCCCAGAAATTCTGATTTTGCTTATCTGCACCCACAACTTCTCTTTGTTGCTTTGCCGCTAATTGATCTCTCAGATCTTTAATAGCTTTGTCCCGTCGCTCACCCATCTGTTCACAAACCCATAAAACGAAACATGAGATTTTGAACAGAATATTAGTAAACAAAGGACATAAACTTCACTAAGCTGCTTAAATAAGGAGGGTTAGATTAGATCATGAAAAGTCGTGAATGATGGTCCAGTAGCACATAAAAAATCATTTTTTTTCGATATCACTTTCGCTCTTTCATGGTTCAGTGCAAGTTATTGTTTTATTGTACAAAACAAGAACAATAAGTATCTCTCGAACCAAAAGTGCATGCCTGGGTATTTCTTTTTGTAGGAACACGTTTTCTCAGTAAATAAGCAATTATTTCTTCAATAAGTTGAGCCAAACACACTGCGCGCAATAGATAAATTTACCCTTTGGAGTTTTCGTGTTTGGGAACGAGCTTCCTGTAGACAAAATTCCAGCTTCAACACCTTCTTCTTCAGCTCCTGATCAGTACGCCGCTGTTTCTCCAACTGTAAGTTAAAAAAACATCAATGCCATTAAATTCATCAGCCAAGCATCTCAAGAAAAGACTAGTATAGAATCAGAGTGCGTACTCTAACAACAAGGAAACACTGAACAAATTTATCAGTATCTCTCACACCAGCAAACCGAGATAGTTTACCTGTGACTCTAATTCCTTAGTCTTGATCTTCCAGTGAGCCGACATGATCTTAATTTCATCCTTAAGTTTTGCTATTTCTTCGTCCTTAACACCTAGAAGCTTATTCATCTTCTCAAAATTTTTAGGAGAAACCTCATCTAATATTTTCCGCAGTTCACAGTTCTTGTTCTCTCCGGCTTTTGCAAGAGCCTCCATAATATCGTGCTCAATTCTCAAAACTTCATCTTTCAATTGGTTTTGTGAAGATTCCCTTGCCTGAAGATCCTTCTGTAAATTGTCTAGTTGCTCCCCTAGCCTTAGGACACGAGCCTCGTGCTCTCTCAGTGAACCATTTTTCTCATCTAGTTCTTTTAAAAGTTCTGAACATTGAAGTTGGGCTGATTGAGCTGATGCAGCACTTGCATCAGCAGTTTTCCTCGTTGCCACAAGCTGTGCTCTAAGGTCATCCAACTCCTTCAGATACTGTATCATGATTACATATATGGTGTGAGTAAATGATACTCAGGCTACTATACAGAATAGTTTCACTTTCGAATTTATGCAGATAAACAATCACTCATAATCTGTGGATTTTAGAACATATTTATAATAAAGCAGCACACAAGCTTGTAAAGTAATCAGAGAGATGGGATATATTTAAGATATATAAAAAGGGTGTATGATAGCAGTCAAAAAACGAGTGCCAACAATGAAGTTACTTAGCATCTTAATGTTCAGTGATTCGTTAGGGAATACACAGGAGGTTCACGCATAATCAATATGTAGTGCTTTTCATGCTGTCCATGATAAGTGCTTGTGCTTTTCATGTTGTCCATGATAAGTGCTTGTGCTTTTCACGTGAGTTAGGTATAAGAGTTTTCTACAAGGTTGTTTTTGGATGAAGTCTGGGTTGAGTAAAACTACGTCAAAGAATACTTGGTTTGAGTTCATAGAGATTGAAACTGTGTACAAAACTCTCAAACTCTATCACGCTTACAACACACTCTAGAATTAAAAGTTCTCTGACTGATCTATAGTCAGGTAATTGTAATTTATTTTATGTAACAACAGTGATATCGAAAGATCCAATTAAGAAAAATACAATTTTAAGGCTACAACTAAAAATAAATAAAGACCTAACTAAAATTTTCAAATAATTTAGGAAGATACGGAATAATTTAATTTATATAAAATGAGATGCTGATCTACAGCAATCCGTGATTATGCCAAATGTTCACGATAAATCATAAAATTGTTGCCATTACTAGTCAGAGAAGTGGTTATGGCTAATTTTCACTCAAATCAAGGTACAAACATGCATCTTACCCTTAACTTTATTTACTGAATTTCCATTCTATATTCGAGTATCCTTGTTTTTATTTATGCAGCCAACATGATAGACTAATCTCTACGTCAAAGTTGAATAATTACTGCACAAAAATGTGGCATGAAAAATATTGAAGAACAAATCCACGATAGAAAGGGGGTATAGTAATAATATTTCGGTGGGATCCGCTAAGCTAAAATGAAAGAAATCAACCAGTAAAAAAAACATCCTAAAATCTGGGCATCGATGTGTATATTGTTGAATGAGGAAGATAAAAAATCTAGCAACATTAACACCAATTCAGCCATAAAGGCAAGTAAATGACACAATTAGGCGAATGGTGAAAACGTTTAAAGAAAGTAAGCAAAAGATAACAATCCTAATCAGGCCACTAAATAAGATCAACAGATACGCTAATAAATAAGAGTAAATAATAATAATGAAAGGTAAACTCCAGAGAAAGTGTAAACCTTCTCAGTAGAGGAAGCTGAAGCCTGAAGCTGCTGGTCTTTTTGTTCCAAATTCATCTGCAACCTGCCAATTTCCAGTTCCATATTCTTGGCATTTGTCTCTGCTTCCTGTGAAACAAAATCTATAAAAAATAGCTGGACCGAAAAAAAATTCAATGATTTCTCCCTGACCCCACGACCCCAAACACTAAAAAAAAGTAAAAATAACTGACATCAAAGTTCTAGCACGGCCAAAAAGAGAAAGAAAAAAACAACAAAAAAAATGGTTATACTGAAGATAAGTAAAAAGACAGAGGAAACAATCCAAAAAGACAAAAATCTCGTACCTGTCTTGTTAGAGTTTCTCTGGCATACGATTGTTCCTGCGACGAAAGACGACTACGAAGCTCCTTCAACTCCGCCGCTAACGACACCACGTTGCGTCTAAAACTCTGCTTCTTTTCATTCAAATCCTGTAACGACGGATCAACTTCTCGGGCAGCTACAGATGACGTCGACGACGAAGATGGTTTCTCAGACATGGAAAGTCAATATTTTTCAACGATTCCAGCAATGGAAGTGTGCTACGTCGTATGCCCCAAGTCAGATCCTATGGACCAGGGACAAGCACTTCACGGCCCTTGAAATGAAAGCAATTAAAACTTCATTCCTCCATGTGAACACGGTAGTTGAACATTTAATTTAATAAGAACCATACCCAAGGAAGAAAAAAAATAAATGAAGCAGGTCAACAAATAAAAATAAACACTAATAAAAAGTGGCTTAGAAAGCACTGGATCTTCTTTTCACGAAAAGGTTACTAGATTCAAATTCAATGCAACGCTCTAAAACTTGGTTCCAGTGAAATTTCGAGAAATTTGTTTTTTTCTGACAGTGGTTGCACCAGGCATCCCCTCCCTCCATAATTGAGAGGAGAGAGAGAGAAAAGAAGAAGAAGCAGTGACCCGCCATGGGTCTATCTGTCATTGTCCAAAAAATAATAATTGCAATAATAATAAATAGGATCAGGGAAGAGACGTGATCGAAATTAATTGTTGTGTCTGCTACTCCTAACAAAGTTTCACAATAATCTGAATCAAATCCTAAACCCATCATATCAAATTAAACAGCAATTCTCAGCACAAAGAGAAATTTAACGAACTAATCTACTGAAGAAGAAAACACGAATATTGTACACATACCAGATTCTGAGTTGAATCTTCGGTTTTCTTGTTCCGAAACTGTATCTGGTTCTGATTTGAGACGAAATAGTAAAGCTGGAGAAACAGAAGGAGGAGGTGAAATGAGTTGAGTAACGATTCGAGTAATGGGAATCAAAGAGTCATGTCGCAACTTCGCTACTTTTATATTTTAATATAATTTTAAATCGTTTCTTGTCTCATCTGCGAGTAATAGTTGGCTTGCGTGACATGTCTGTGTCTTACGCATGAAACAGCTTAGGATCGGATTTGGATTTTTTTTTTTTTTACTTTATGTAAATGTAAATAAATAAAATGAATTGGGAAAAGATGGCAAACGAGGAAAAACTCGGGTTATTTAATGAATTTTAAAAATAAAAATAGGAACGATAATGTTAATCAATGAGTTTGGTCAATCAAAATATTTAGTGTATTATATTAGATTAAGTATTTTTAATTGCTTTATGAAATATTTTCGTGTGAGTGGGGTTACTGGAGTTAGTTCAACATAAGAATTTGAGTTTAAATTTTACTGTTTGTCTGATATATGAAGATTATTATTTTCATGCGTATTAATTGATATGTTATAAAATATTAAAGGTATATTAAATAATTAATCATTAGCAAATAGTAGTACTGAATTGTTAATTATTTAATTTAATAAATAAAATGTTTAATAAATATATTTGTGCCGCACGACATCAGGTTCGGGTTTCCGAAGGTGAGGTTTGGCATGATGACAAATTCCGAAGCAACAGCTGGAATGGATAATTGATTGTGTTGACCCGAGAGGGTGAGCGCGGCAAATACAAATTTTAGGGTTTTGAAACGCGTGGATGTGTGTGCGTGAGCTTTTTATTGTACATAGATTTTAGTTGTACGAGAACGCTGAATGCACACTGAACTATCAAACTGCATTTAAAGGATTTGAATTTTCAAATTCAAAAACTTATTTTTAGCCATTCATTGGTTATACGTGTGTGGCAGGTATAGATATATTGGGTATCTCCATGGTGATAAGTTCAAGAATTTAATGTTGTATGATTTTTTGTTGGAAATGTAAAGTGAAATTTAAGATTTTTATTCTTTAATAAAATTTTGAATCAAAAACAAAATTATATTTAAAAGTTTTTAAAAATTAAAATGTAATAACAAATTGTAAAATGCGAAGATTTTTACATTGTACAAGATCAAAGTTAAAATGTAATAACAAATTTAGATATCTATGTTAGATTTTATTGTCTTGTTGTGAGTATAAATTTTGTTAATATAAAAATATAGGATGATGAAAATACGTAAAGCCTTGAACTTTAAAATGTTTTCTTTTTTTCTTTTTTATCTCTTTTTACTTATTTTGTTTTCTTTTTTTTTTGTTAATTATCTCCAATTCTTCTTTTAGATATCATCTTTAAAAAAATAAAATAAAATCCTCTATCATACAACACTTTATATGTTTTAAAATTTTACTTAAACAAGTTTCAAAATTAAATTGACTCGATCTTTTTTTAGAAGCCTTGAAGCTCGTTATTATTTTAATAAGTTAAAAAGGATGTTTAAACAATAATACTCCTCACTCAAACTAAAGACAAAATATTTGAGTGAAAGAGAGATATCCCTTTAACTAATAAAACTCACTACTATATTTGCTAATGATTGTAGAGATAACTATTATCTAGGTTCACAAATAGATCTCTCAAATATGCAAACATCATGAATAGTGAACTCTAACTCTTTAAAATTAGCATAAATATAGAAAAATTGCATGTTTTAATCTATTAAAGCTCATAAACTTTGCTAGCTTTATACATTTGCAGCCTAGTTTGTCGACTTCAAATTACAGTATTTTAGACAAAAATGTTGCTACAAAAGCAACCAACTAAAAAATAATAATTTTATTTAATTTGGCAGTTTTAGTTTAATAGAAATTGTTTTAACTAATAAAAGGAATAAAAACAAATGTCTTTCTAATTGATAAAATTGAAGTTTTTTGAATTATTATCTGAACTTATGAATCGATTCTTTGTAAGTTTTTTTACAAATCAGGTATGAATTTAAAAAAGGATTGTTCACTTTATGCTCTTAACTCGTCTAACCATTTAAAATTTATTGTGAATTAGACTTTAAATGAGATAAACCAATCCATTTACTCACTATTGTTAAGTTGAATTGGACATATACGTGACTCTTCAGGAAGAAAAAAATGAGATATGAATAAAAAATTTAGTAGTTTAAATTATTATTATTATTATTATTATTATTATTATTATTATTATTTAATTATAGTTAAGTTAGTAATGATTAAAGATTTTTTTTTATTCTAACACAATACATATTTAAAATGTTAAACAAAATATATGTTATATCTCTTATAATATATCTTTTTTGTCTATTATATATCTTATATATCTTATATCTTCACAATTCTACAAATTCTCAACACTTATCATATTTCATATTATAGTTATATGACCTATAATATTTCATATTATAATGATTCTTAAGATTTCATAAGTCACAATTCAAATTAAGTCCGCATCAAATTACTATCAAAATACATCTTTAAGTGAATGTTTATTGTAATTATATTAATTAAAAATAATGAATACACATTATATAAATATTATTTTAATATGATTTATTTCATATCTAAATTAATTATTAGAATTTAAACACTGAATTGTTTAGTTAAGAGTTATGAAATCTGAGTAATCACAACTTTGTTATATATTAGGATATATTTATTTTCTTTCCTTTTTTTCATCAAATAAGTTAAATATGGATATAAAATCGGGCAACTGATATTTTTCTAATCAATAAATAAAATTTTAATAAATAGGTACACATAATAGAGATTATATAGATAAAGTCATTCTTTCAGCATTGTGATATTATACACACTTTATACCATAAGATAAAAATAAAAAATAAATCATATATTTTAATGAAAAACTTGTCTCGAAAATTCTTTTTCAGAAATCTTTGTTTTGAAATACATTCCAAAAATAATAATTAAGAAATTATGTTTTTAAAATACTTTTTAAAAAATTTTGGTCCGAAAATTATGTTTCAATCTCTTTTTCCCAAAAACTTCTTCTGAAAAATTGATTATGGTTGCAAGAAGAACTTGTAGGTGAAGGAAGTAAAAGACGAATAAAGAGGTAAAACAACAAGGTTAAAATATTTTTTTGTCTAAATTTTAGTCAAGTTTTGTCAAATCAGTCATATTTTTTGTTTTGTGCTTAAATAGATCACAATTTTCGTTAATTTTTGTTTTTTGTTTTGCTAACACTGTTTAAATTATTAATGGTTATGAGCAGTGACATCCCATTGAATTTCATTAAGAAGAAGAACCTTATAAAGATTGCATTGATTCTTATCAAAGAAAAACAATATTAACGAGGTTGTTCAAAGAGGGACAGGTCAAGTAAATGGTATTCCTGTAATAATTGGTATTATGGATTTTAAGTTTATGGAAGGTAGCATGGGATCCCTAGTAGGTGAGAAAATCATCAGTTTGGTAGAATATGCTATTAATCAACTTTTACCTCTTATTCTCATATGTTTGTCCGGAGGAGCGCGTATGCAAGAGGGAAGTTTGAACTTGATGCAAATGGCTAAAATTTCTTCTGCTTTATATTATTATCAAACAATTAAAAAATTATTCTATGTATGGATACTTACATATCCTACTACGAATGGGGTGACAGCTAGTTTTGGCATGTTGGGAGATATCATTATTGTCGAACCAAACACTTATATTGCATTTGCGGGTAAAAGAGTAATTATGTGTCACTTCATGTTTTTTTTTTTTAAATGTTCACGTGTTAACTCAACAACATGTCACATGTGAGAGTTTATATTTTATATTCAATTTAGTCACTAGATTCGTTATTTTTATTCAATTTAATCGTAATTTTTCTTAACATGAATCAATTTTGTAAATCAAAATTAATTTTTATATTAAAATTCACATTTTTTGTTAAATATTTTTATTAAATATATTAAAATTCTCATCATTATAACTTTTATAGAAAAATTAAATTTGGTTCAAATTTCGAGGGGAGAAAATTGTTCAATTTTAAAATAAAATTGAAACTAAATTAAACAAAAATAACAAATATAAAGACTAAATTGAATATAAAATATTAACTCTAACACATGGATATTGTTAGGTTGACACATCAATGATTTAAACGATATTAACAAATTGACCAAATTGAACAAAATTGACGAAAATTATGACCTATTTAAACACAAAAATAAAATTGAGACTGATTTGACAAAATTTGATGCAAATTTTGACCAAAAGAGATATTTTAACCAAATAAGAATTTGAAACTTTCAATAGCTAATGCAAGCCCATTGGATTATAGATCCCTGAACAAGCATACCCTTTTATAATCCAATATTATCATTCTCACTATTTTTTCTTTGTGTTCTTTCATAATTTTCTTCCCCTATTTTCACATAAAAAGTTATTTATTTTGTCTTTCTTGGAATTTATAATTCAAAAGTGATTGTTTTCCTTAAAAAAACACTTTCTAAAGGTGAAAATAGTTTTTAGATCGTATAACTCAGAAACTAAATAACTTTTGAATTACATAATTCAGAAGTCATTCTTCACTTCAAATAATCTGAAAAACTTTTAATTATACAATTTTAAGTTTATTTTATTTTTGGATTGCATAATCCAAAAAATGATAAAGTAGGAACTTCATTTATATAGGGGTGCAAAAAGAGACTTATGGAGGTGTAGGAAGAAAATTTATTCCTCCTATCTTTTATGAATTGATAGAATATAAAGTCAGCCCACTAAGCATAATTATTGGCCTTACCAATCATCTCTACGTACGTGCATCAAATTTCTCAGCTTTTTGTATCCCCAAATGACCGAGAGAATAAATATTATTTATACTTTTAGTGATAGTAAAAGAATAATAATATTTAATTTCCAATAAAAATAATTTACTTAAAAAAATGAAGTTTTTAAATTCAAATATCAAATAATAAATTCTTCTATAACAAAGATTAGCACAAACATGTAATAAATTAACAATATTGATATACTAATTAAGGTTTGTGTTTAACAACATCATTTATTATCCAAATAACATGAAATAATATTTTATATTTCATAATTTTTAAGATATAATTCCATATTTGTAACTCTAAATTTTTTGTAAAATATAGTTTAATTGTCAAATTTTGTTAAGTTAATATGTAACAAAAAGAAGAAATGTTTCTTTACTTTGTATTTTTTTTTCAACTCTTTACTTTATAATTACTTGAGCCAAGATTTTATTACGAGTATACTCATTTCTAAGAGTGAGTGAATGTCTTCTTATTAATTATTTAATTTTATAATAAATTTAATTAAATATAATAATCATTAAACTAATACATGAAGGTATTAAAAAATATTATTTTCTATGTGTTGAATCGTGAATGCTTGATTCACTTCAAATAATTATCTCATACAAATTAGATAATTCATATAGTTATAAATAGGTTTTGAACAAATTTTTTTTTTAAATGTAAACATTATTTCACATCATCTAAATATATATATATATATATATATATATATATATATATATATAATATCTACACAAATATGAATGGCCTAGCTTTTTATTATTGACTATTTTCACCTACATTATCACCTACTCTCTATGTAACATATTATCATAGTAGATGAAAACCAAAACTAGGGGTGGGCATGGATTTGATTTTTAATGATCCAATCCACATCCATTTTAGATCTAAATAATTGGATTAAATTTTTTACCAAAATCCATTTTTTTAGCAAAAGTAGTTTGGATTTTTTTAAAATCCATATCCAAATATTTGGATCAAGATTTAAATCCAATCCAAATATTTGGATAGAGTTCAAAATCCATAATCCATTTTTTTATAAAAGAAATTTAAATTGAATTTTTTAAAACTTGTATCATTAAGGCCTGGATGCCCCGGATGGGCCTGACGACCTGGACGGGCCCAAGGACCCGGACGGGCCTAATGACCAGGACGACCCAAACGGGCCGGACAACCCGAACGAGCTCGACGACCTGGACGGGTCAGACAACCTGGACGAGCCCGACAACACGAACAGGCTCGACAACGCGAACAGGCTGGATGACCCGAATGGGCCCGATGACCCGGACGGACCAGACGACCCGGACGAACCCGTCCAAACAGTCAGGCCCAATCGGGTAGTCGTGCACGTTTGAGTCGTCAGGGTCGTTAGGGTCGTCGAGCCCATCCGGGTCGTCGGGCATGTCCGGGTCGTCAGGCCAGTTTAGGTCGTCGGGCCCGTCCGGGTCGTAGGGCTCGTCCAGGACGTCGAGCCCGTATGGGTCGTAGAGCACGTCCGGGTCGACGCGCTCGTTCGTGTAATCGTGCCATCTGGGTTGTAAGGCCTGTGTAGGCCGTTAGGCTCGTCTGGGTCGTTGGGCCCGTCCGAGTCGTCAGGTCTGCCTGGATCATCGGGCCCATCCGGGTCGTCCGGCTCGTTCGTCGTTGTGCCCATCCGGGTCGTAAGGCCCGTGTAGGTCGTCAGACCTGTCCTGGTCGTTTGGCCCGTCTGGGTCGTCGGGCCCGTCCAGGTCTTTGGGCTTGCCTGACTCGTTCGGGTCTTTGGGCTGCCTGACATGTTTTCGTCATTGGTCCTGCCTGGTCCTTTCGGGTCTTTGGGTCCGCCTGACCCGTTCGGGTCTTCGGGCCCGCCTTACCCGTTCGATTCTTCGAGTCCACCTGACTCGTTCGGGTCATCGGGCCCGCCTGACCTGTTCGGGTCTTTGGGTCTGCCTGATCTGTTCGGTTCTTCGAGCCCGCTTGACCCATTCGGGTCTTCGGGCCCACCTGGCTCATCAGGTCATTGGGCCCGCCTGCCCCGTTCGGATCATCGGGCTCACTTGAATTTTTTGAATCGTTGGGCTCGATTGACTCGTTCGATTTGTCGGGCCCGCCTAGCCGGTTCATATCTTTAGGCCTACCCAACCTCTTATGGTTGTCGGGCCTGCCCGATCCGTATAGGTCGTCGAGCAAGGCCTGTCCATGTCTGAATTTAGCATACTCCATCTCAACCTTTAGTCTAACCCAACTAAAAATTTAAATTGAAAATTTGGATTGGATTTTTTAGATTATCCATATTTAAAAATCTTGATTTATAAAATGGATATCCAATCCATAAAATATATAAAATGTAGATTAGATTGAAATCCAGATCCATTAAATGGATTTTAAATGGATTGGATTTTTAATAAAATGGATTATAAATGGATTGGATTGGAGCAAAAGTGGAATAGATCAATAGAATTAGATTTTTTGCCCACCCCTAACCAAAACCATAAATCAAGGTAAGGTAGATTTAAAATAATTGAAGCACCAAACACTTTCAATTTTAAACAATTCACATATCTATATGTCACATTGAGCAATACATGTTCTCATCTACTGCTATAACAATTATTGATGACATCATGCCTTATTTCTGGAAGATTCATTCGTTGAATTAGACTTAGATTTTGCACTTGTCAAATTATCTCCCGCGCACATAGAGTCATATATCTTAGGACATAAGTCTCCTTATATGATAAGGTAAAGTCCATGCAACTCTTACTTAAAATGATTCTCTTTCACACCAATATAGGTTACATGAACCTCTATGTGTTCTTATAGGACCAAGTTGTACTCCACAAATCTCTTGTGTTGTTATAGTATCCAGTTGCTGACTTGACGTTCTATTTCTCCGGTGAAGCTTCGATGACGATGCAAGTGTGCCTGCAAAAGACACTTTGATGCTTAAGTTAGCACTGGTGATGTCAGAGATTCAGAGAATATTTAACGCGTAATCAATGCATAGAACATTATGCTATTTATACCTATTTTATTTGTGGACCCTACCTAAAATAGGCCTTTGGGCTCAAAATACCTTTTTAACTCTTTATAGATCTAGTATAAGTGGGTAAAATTACAAGAATAACCCTTGATAGTTGTTAATAAATGACATGTTAATTAGCAAGACCAGGTACCACATGCCTTGTAAGAAGTTTGAGTATCCAGTACTCGTTAAGTGGACATGTGAGGTTTGGGAGCTGGATACTCTTGGTCCGCATAATCAACTAGGTGGATAGAGTTAATCATCACTTGTTCTTAGAGCTTCATAGTATATCGTATGTAGCTTTGTAGAACGTTAGTGGTTGTGTACTAATAGCCGCTTACTGTGTACCAAGGGGTTCCTTGGTATAGAGTAAGCGGCTTATTGAGTGTTGATGGCCGCTTACTGTGTACTAAGAGGTTCTTTAGTATAGAATAAGCGGCTTATTAAGTGTTGATGACCGCTTATTGTGTACTGAGGGGTTTCTTAGTATAGAGTAAACGACTTATTGAGTGTTGATGGTCACTTACTGTGTACTAAGGGGTTCCTTAGTATAGAGTAATCAACTTGTTGAGTCTTGATTGCTGCTTATTGTGTACTAAGGGGTTCCTCAGTATAGAATAAGTGGTTTATTGGGTGTTGATGACCGCTTACTGTGTATCAAAGGGTTCCTTAGTATATAGTAAGCGACTTGTAGAGTACTGAGGACCACTTATTGCGTACTAAGGGGTTCCTTGGTGTAGAGTAAGTGGCATTGTGGGGTCTGTATGGTTATATACTGTATATTGAGGGATTTGCACTTAGTTTATTGTGTGGTTGAGGACACTATGAACTCTCACCACCTAAATATTTTCCTCAATTTAAGTCTAAATATTTAGTAGAGTTTGAATAATCTTATAAGAAAATCCTTATTCAATACAAAGTTGACATTGTTAAAGGATATTTTTAAAAAGTTATGAAAAAAAATTCAAGTTTACAAATAAAACATGATAAAAGTAAAGTAACAAATGTGGTGATAAAATTACATTTATGAGAAATGGGTTAAGAAATAAAAATAATTATATAAAAAAATCAAAACAAAACATGATAAAAGTAAAGCAACAAATAAAAATATTAAAAATAAATAAAAATATCAAATGTGTGTTGTGTAAATGATTTGATACACCATTTAATGAAATCGTTAAAAAATGTATAATTAAAGTTAACAAAAATGGAAAGTATTTTAAAAATTTAAGAAAACTTTTTAGATATCGAACTAAATGAATAATTATGAAATAATAAAATTATTTTCTTGAAGCAAATATTCTTTAAATGAAAAAAATGAATCAAGGATTAAAAATAATAAAAAATATGAGTTTTTTATATTAATAAGTAAATGAGAGATTTACATGAGTCTAACATTCTCATGTAAAAATAATAAAATTTAAATAAAAATATAAAAAAAGAGTAGAAAATAATACGTGTAAGACCCTATTATTTTATAACCCTTAATAAAAAGGGCTGCCCCAAAATCTGATGGGCTAAAGAGCTGGCCCAAGGAATAAAGCTGGTCCGTAGTTGCCCTAACGCTTCCACCCTTTCATTCTCACAGATCCAGCCGTCAACCCTTTCTCCCTCTCACGAAGAGCTATGCTAGGGTTAGGTTTCTGCCATTTTCAAGCTAGCTCGAAGCTGTTCTCTACTCCATTATCCTTTCAACTCCTCTATTCGTCCTTGAGCTGCTGTGTTCGCACGCTTGGCTGCCGAAGTCTTTTATTTTCCTTCCAGGTAAGGGAAGTTAGAACCATTTGGTGAGGTGTATTTTAGCTTGTATTGTCGTGGTCGATGAATTCCTTGAGATTGTGCATTGCTATGAATGTCTGGATTGTTTGGAACCTCTGTTGGGTGCATTGCGCAGGTGCGAACAGTGGCAAACACTAATAGACTCGCCCAGGCGAGATGTGCAGAGGCTCGCCCAGAGCTTTCTGCTCGAGTGGTCGCCCAGGCGACCAGAGTGTGTTTTGAGCGAGCACACAACTTGCCCAGGCGAGAGGGGTCTCGCCTAAGCAAGACCCCGCGTTGCTTTCTTGTTCCTTTTTGAGCCCTCGCCTAGGCGAAGGGGGGGACTCGCCTGAGCGAGACCCCTCAGCCTGAGCGAGGTGCTGGGCGAGACCGTGCTGTGTTTGGATGTCTGTTGGTTCCTGAATGATCTGTTTTGGTTGAGTATGATTGTATGATGAGTGATATGTATATAATGGAGCATGAAGTATATTTGGCATGATTCATGAATTGTAGATGATGGGTTGGTATGAGAATTGACATGTGAATTAAATGAGACGGATAATATTAAAGTGGCATGATAACATGATGAGTGGGATCTTATTTACATGGATAAACTATGAGGTGTTGGAATGAGTGGGGCCTGGATCATGAAAGGCATTGGCTTCAAAGGTTGGTACGAGTGATGTATATCTATGCATGGTAATTATTATTTTGGTTATGTGAATGAGGTCGATCTGTGTCAGTGCATAATTCCTTGGGGTCTCTAGGTGAGACTTTCAGGGTTGCGCTTCAGTGGTCGGGACGTAATTTCATGGCCCTGTTAGTGGGTGTCCATGGTGGTGCCCCATCTGTATAACTAGGTAAGGATTCAAGGTAAGGACTGCATCCTGACACTCTAAGGGGCCAGTTAGTCTCACTTAGAGCAGACTGACTCTTGTGGTGAGAGTAGCATGAGGCCTGAAATGCATTAAGGGCTAACCTTGTAGTGAGGGAGATTTGATTCATCGTAACACTTGTAACACATAGCTCGGAGATGAGCAGCTCAGGGTCGAGCAGGGGTATCCACCACAGGTGCAAGCATCCGCTGAATCCGACCAAGGTATACGTATCCAGATGAGTCGAGTCGAGTCGTAGTGTATTGAATGAAGAGTCATAACATGCTTGGTTGTTATATGGATATTGGATGATGAAATATGATTGACTATATGATGATTATGTTATTGGCTCTAGCTTACCCTGTGTATTGTATGGTTGTCTTGTATGTGGTTCTTCTTTCTTGCAATGATCATCAATTTAATTGATGGGAGCAGATGGGCGAGGTTTCAGGAGTCAGCAAGGAAGTGGAGATTCTGCTGCATAGTCCGTGTGAACTAGTTGTTATTTCTGCATGAGTTCATTTAGGGCTGCGACCCATGTATCTGTTCGTCCTTAGTTAACTTTTCCTTTAGTTCCTTTTGGGCATCGTGGTATGCCATGGGTGGTATGGAGTTGATCCCAGACAACGTTTTTATGTTATCTTTATTGTGACATTCCTTTAATTTCACGTACTTAATTAAATGGGGTGTTACAATACGTGACTTAAAAATTATTTAATTCATTAAAATTAATAATACATCATAAAAAAATTACACAAAATAAAATATGCGTAAGTAAAATTATGCTAAAAGAAAAGATACCTCGGAAATATAAGTGAATTTCGTAGATATGACTCAAATTTTGTGAATTTTATTATTTTTAACTTTGTACGACGAGTAATTCATAAATATTCTTCTTTTGGATAAAGCATACCTAATATTTTATTGGTTAGAACCAAAGTTAAACTTACCTATTTGATAAAAGAAACCATCATGTGTATAAACCTTAAATTTACTATATTAATTATCAGAATTAGAAGCAGAAATATAGGTGATTTATAATAAAAGAGAATGATAATTTGACTTTCCATATCAATGCCTAAAAACGAGTGTAGTGTGATCCGGGACCTAATCTATTTATTAACAAACCAAATTGCCCTTCATATTATAAAGTATATACATAGCTGACAACATACTTTAATACATTTTAAACACACTTTTAATTTAACATAACATAATTATTATGTGTCTTTAACATTTTTAATATATAATTATTCATATCTAAAATTAATACTGGATCAAGGATTTAAACATTATTATCTTATTACTTAAAAATTTATCAAGGGAATTTTCCTCAACCTGCTTTGGTTTTTGTATTTTACTTAATTATGACTACTTTTATTATTATTTTACTTTACATTTTATTTTAAAAAATTAATAATATGAAACCAACTCGATTATATATGCAAGAGTCTGCTTTCTAGTTTTGAAAAAATATTTAAAATGACGTTAGAGTGGACTATATAAAATAAATTTCATAGTTCATACAAGAGGCTAAGTATTTACTTTTTACAACTCTAAATATGTAAAATAACAAACAGTAATGGCTTGGCTATAACTTTCACCCGTGTTTTTTTAAACCTCCGAATCAATATTAACTAGTTTGTTTTAGAAGTCTATAATCCCAAAGTAAATACTCATTTTTACATTTGTTAACATCTTCAATGGTTTTCATTAAGTGTTGGCATATTTTTTTCTTTCGTAAAAAATTATGTAGTTCATTTGTTAATATCTTTCTAATGGTTCTATATCCATTTATTTTTCTTTTTTCGATTTATATATCTTTATCAATCCGAATAAAGATATAAATCATAATATATATATATATATATATATATATATATATATATATATATATATATATATTTATTTATTTATTTATTTATTTATTAAGTCATTTTAAGTTTTAAAAAGAAAACTATTAAACTAGTTGATAACCCTAAAACTCTTAACTTATAATTCCAAACTAACATAGTTTTTTTTTTTATATTAAACTTTTTTGATAAATAAAAATTAGTGGAAAATATTAAATAATATAAAAAGATATAATTACATACAATTCAATATATACTAAAATTGATGTTTCTAAAATAAGATATTATTGTGTAACAATAATTAATTTTCTTTTAAAAAATAAAACTTTTAACAATTTTATTTATTTGTTAAAATTATAGATATATTTTATTTAAATAAATTTATCTAATAATTATTAATTTTTTTGAAATTTGAAATTTATTTTCTTATATTTAATTATTAATTTTCTAACTCTTTAATAATTTTTTGAATATATAATTTTCAATAATGAAATATTTTTTAATTATTGAATTAAACTGTATAAAAGTAAAAAATAATCAATTAAAATTTTATAATAATTATTTGTGTTTTTAATATCAAAATCTAGAAAATATAAATAAATAAATAAATATAATAAAATATAGGAAATCATAATAAATTTTTTAAATAAATTATGATTTAGTTAAATTAGTTTATAAATATAAATTTTAAATTTTTATCAGTGTTTAATATATTTAAAAAAATACTTTTGGGATTATCTTATTTATCTCTACAAATAGACTTTTAATAACAAAATAATAAAAATACAGAGAAGGAAAGAAAAATTTAAAAAACATTTTTACTATTATATCTATACTAGTATTATTATATAATTAAGATGATTCATCTTTTTAGTGTTTACATTTTTTTAATTTTATCTTTTAATAGCTGATTTTTTAAATTCAAATAATTATTCATAATAAAAAAATTATTTTTAATTTTATCTTTTAATAATTGTATTTTTAAATTCAACTGTTATATCAATTCTATCGATTCATATTTTTTCACATATTATTATTCATATTTTTTAAAATTCAAATAATTATTCATAATAAAAAATATTTTTAATTTTATTTTTTAATAACTATATTTTTAATTCAAATAATGATTTATAATAATAAATTATTTACATAATAAAAAACTATACAAATTATTTACTTTATATCTATTTTTAATAAAAAAATATTTATATGCATGTGTTTTAATAAGTGTATATTATAACCAACTTTCTGAATTTTTTGTTCTTGTTTCTTACTCAACCACACATCGAAATCACCGCAATCTCTCATCTTTTATATGTCAGGGTTATGCGTATCCCATACTCTCACGCTCTACCAACATATGAAGAATCAAACAAACTAATATAAGAAAAATAAAATTTATCACAATTGTCATTTTATAAATTAAAAACTACAATTATTCCACCATCAGCGAGTCACCTACCACACTCATTGAAAAAGAAAGACACAAACTTTTCCGCGTCATAATAGTAGAGCTTTTTCAGGACAAGGTTAAGAAAAAGAGAAAAAATGCTGACCTGTAATTAGAACCTACTCCTCTAAGTCAAGTCCATTCCCATTTTTTTCCAACCACACTCTTTTCTTCTATCCTTCTTCTTCGCTCCGTATTCCAACCCTCAACCAGACACATTCTCTTCCACAATCGTAACCGGAGCTACAAGTTAAGGTTCACTTTCACTTCATCTAAGTAGACACCGAAAGAAGGTTCCAGAACCGGTAAGATGGGCGGAGGCGGAGCGGCGATGGCGCTTGCGGAGGCACAGTACTCGTTGGCCAAGACGTCGGTTTGGTGGGACATAGAGAACTGCCAAGTGCCGAAAGGGTGCGATCCCCACGCCATCGCGCAGAACATAAGCTCCGCCCTCGTTCGGATGAATTATTGCGGCCCCGTTTCCATCTCTGCTTACGGGGACACCACTGGCATCACTGCCTCCGTCCAGCATGCGCTCTCCAGCACCGGCATCTCCCTCAACCATGTCCCCGCCGGTAATCCATTTTTTCTCTCTATCCAACCCCCACACACTATTCTGTTCAATTCCTTCAAAATGATTGATATTGAATTTCACGCTTAACAGAACCTAAACTAACTTCTTATCATAGCTTTTGTTTCTTATGCTTGTGTATTACTCATCCTCCTCGTCATCATCATCATCGTTATTATCGATTGTGTGACTTTTGTCAACTACGGTCCAGGACCGGACAAAGCATTACTATTATGTTTCCAGTAACCTAGCCTTGAACAAACCTACGGATCTTATACTAGATTCCACAGTCAAACAACTCCATTTAAATCAGAAAAATTAAAAGATATATATATATATATATATATATATATATATATATATATATATATATATATATATATATATAATAAGAAAAATAAATTGGGAGAAGAGGTTGACGCTGTACTATGGTTTATAACTTACACTACTTGAATTCTCTGCCATGTTAGTTTGTTTGATTTTTTTGGTGTTCAATCATGCTTATCTTTTAGGAACATCTTGGTAGAGGCAAGAGAAATAAAGAAGATAGAAATTTAAAGGCTAAATACCCTCCTCTAATTTAAAAAAAAAATGGAAATAGTGAGAAATAAAGGGGAATATGGTTCTTGTGGATCCTAACAACAAACAACTAATATTGTTTGATAATATGGGGTTGTCGATGGTTTACTGATTTGTTAGTCTTCTCTGTTGAAATACCTTGATATTATGTCATGAACCCCTGGGGTGACAATCAATTTATAATTATCGTGATAAGGGGTTGTCAATGAGTTTACTTATTTGTTAGTCTTCTCTGTTAAAGTACCTTGTTATCAGGCTCGCTGTATAATTGTTGCAAATATATCTGCTTTCTTGATAATGGAGAACTTCAAATAATGAATTCATGTAGGTGTAATTAATGTTTTCATTTTTTTTTTGCTACCAGGTGTTAAAGATGCAAGTGATAAAAAGATTCTTGTTGACATGCTGTTCTGGGCGGTGGACAATCCTGCACCTGCTAATTACTTATTAATATCTGGTGATAGAGACTTCTCCAATGCTCTTCATCAGTTGCGGTTGAGGAGGTATAATATTCTTCTTGCACAACCACAGAAAGCTTCTGCACCCCTGGTAGCAGCTGCTAAGAGTGTGTGGCTTTGGACTAGTCTCTTGGCTGGAGGACCTCCCCTTACGAATGGTGAATCACAAGTTGGTAATAATGACATCCAATTGTCTTCTGATACGGTACAAAGTCCTGTCCATAATTCCTTTCAGATACCACAGTATGTGGAATCCCATTCAGAAGTTCATACAGGAAATCAGAAATTTCCTGGTACAGGAAGGCAACTTGATTCTAGACATCATGGGAAGACGAATTGGAGAAATTCAAGTAAACCAAATGGACACAAGGTCATGAATCCAGCTCCAGTTGGACTTCAAGAAAATTATGGCTATATAAATTCTTCTCGACCTGGGAACTATACCCATAGTGTTCCAAGTGGTTCTACACCAAATTTTACCCATAATGTTCCCCCAAGTGGTTCTTCACCAAATTTTACCCATAATGTTCCCCCAAGTGGTTCTACAACAAATTTTACCCATAATGTTCCCCCAAGTGGTTCTGCACCAAATTTTACCCATAATGTTCCCCCAAGTGGTTCTGCTCCTAATTTTACTCGTGGCAAGTCTGATCAAATGCGCGGCAATAATGGTAATCTACAAGGCAATCATCAAAATCCACATTCACAGGCATTAAGATCAAATTCTTTTCCTATGCAGCCTCCTTTTGCACCAAGCAGTTCATTTTCCCCAAATTCCCAAACTTTTGCAACTTCAGTAGTGCCACCTAGGACTGGTGGGCCAAGCTTCTCTGCAGCACCACTTACAAAGGTGCCAGATATTGGTAATATTTCTGGATATCCTAGTAACGCTCACGATTCACACCCTGTTAAACATTTGAACGGGGACTTGAGACGGAGTTCTTACACTAATTCTTCAAATCCTATTAAGTTGATTGATGAACCAAATGGGCACATGATACAGAATGCACAACATTTGTATAATGGCCATCCACATGGTCCAGAACACCAACCTACATCATCGGCAACTGTGGGTAATAATAATCTTCCTGGTAACGGTATGTGGGGATCACCAGGATTTCCTAAACCTTCTGAATACGTCCAAGGTCTTATAGGGGTTGTTTTACTTGCCTTGAACACACTAAAAACTGAACAAATTATACCAACTGAGTCAAATATAACGGATTGTATTCGATGTGGAGATCCCAAGCATCGCAATACAGATGTCAAGAAGGCTCTGGAGAGTGCAGTTGAGCAGCAGATGGTAGTGAAGCAGAAAGTAGGTGCTTTGCAGTTGTTTGTCGGTAAGAATGATAAAGTTTGGAAGTGCGTAAACCCAATAGGTGGTAATCCTAAGAAGCACTCAAAAGAGACATGGAATGAAATTAAAAAATTTCTATCTACTTCTTCGGGAAGATTAGCAATAATGAGTACGCAGTGCAAGTAAGGATACTATAATTTAGTTTATTTTCAGCTGCTGAAATTTCCTGCTTCTCATTATATGTATATATTTGTCTTTTCCCTAGGTACGAAGCAGGTATTGTGATTAAGAATATGTGCTTGAAAAATCATGCTTTGGGCGATGTCCTACAGATTTTGAACATAGCGATTACCGTTAAAAAATGGATTGTGCATCAACAATTGGGCTGGCAACCACTTAAAATCACCCTTACTGAGGTCAATTCTGATTCAGAGGTCGTATCATGCCAATAACTCCAAAAGGCATGCTGGGAAAATGAAATAGTAACTGAATATATTAGTAGCCAGTTGGAATAGAACACCAAGACTTATCTGAATCAACCTCTAATGTGAATCAAAGGTAGTTAGTAATAATGAGCTGTAGTATGTAAGTAGCTTGAATGCTATAGCTTACAGATATGATTGACTATTCGTAAGGTTCTTCAATTCTGTTCAAGGGGAAGGAAATTAGCTTTTGGACCACAAATAAAACTTGAAACATACAAAACCTAAAGTCTCTTCTGGTTGCTGAGGTTACAAATTCTCAGCCTCTGGTTTCTTATACAGTGGATCTATCTTGTAACCAATATACTCCCCTCAAAACTTTGACTTCTACTTATGTTTTTACACATATTTTGTTTGGATATTGACTTATTGAACCGAACCCGTGAATCCTTGGACTTATGCCTCCTAAGTAGCGTCCAGGATAATGACCGAACTATGAATTGCTGGAAGTTTGTCGAGCTTCAGGCAAGCTACGTGAATCCACTGTGTTGGTTTATCACCTCAGAAATGGTCTATCAAATCAGATTTACTCTTGTACTATTATGTTTACTGGTTATCCTTGAAGCTCATGATTTACTATAGACCGTCGACCCAAAAAAAATACCATTTTGACCCATGCACATGGCATGTTCCGGAAGGATTTTCACTATCAACAAAAATCACTACATGGAGCTTTTGGAAATGATCAACGATCGGGGGAACAGAATGATTTCTGTATCTCGAGTAGATGGTGCTTGTAGAGTTGTGATTTTTAATGTTCATGCTTTACTTGGAGTTGGCTTTTGGCATATTTCTCAAATCATAATTGGGAATTTTGGCCATTCCGTTGGGAATAGGTCTCTGCTCCTGCTACATTCCATTTTCTTTTAATGCTAAGAATTTTGTGTATAAACACAATATATCATATAAGTGAGTCCTGATTGTTGCATCAAAAGCCCTTTCAGTTTGTCTAGTACAATATAATATTCTTGTCTTTCCAATATTTTCACGTAGCACTTGAGTGAATGTTGACTCCATAAGCTTATCATAGATGGTGAAACCAAGTTGTTATAGAGCTGTCTGAGTATAATTTATTAATCTGTTTGCTCACAAGTTTTGATGAGAAGCAGTTTAATCAATGAACTTGAATTGATGTTTGGTTAACAAATAGATTTAGTTGGAATAAAGTTTTTAGAGGACAGGGCAGCTTGTCTCTATATATAGAGAGCGCATGGTATGTCTTAGATATTCAGTGAAAAAAGGTTAGAATAAACATAGTTTCATATTGTAAACACTGTTATGTATTGTTACTAGTTTTGTATTGTAATATCCCATCATCATGAGTAGCTAAGCTTCTTTGGATTGGAATTGAATGAAATAGTAACTTTTTTGTAGTCTCTTCTCATTTATGCAATTATATTCAAATGTTTATGTTTTCCATTCGAGTAAGTTAATGCTTAATTCTTGTACTGGAGAGACATCTTTGTATTCACCTATACTTCGCGTTCACATGTTGTGCCAAAACTTATAATTCTAACTAGTTTCAAATACTTAACTTTTTGTTCAAATACAACTATTTCAAAACCCATGCTCAAATTCAATATATCATTCACTTCAACTTTCAAAGTCAATCAATACACAATTAATCATTCTACATTTCCAAACCAGTTTCAATATAGTTCTCACTCATAGCGTTAACTTAACATCCATCTCCAACTTATTCACAAAGTACAAAAATGATAGCTTCCTCTACATATAACCACTTGTATAATTTCCAACCCAAGTGGAAAAATAATAAATTCCTTGACCTGTAAGCACTTCAATTCAAGCAATTTTCACCCCCAAATCGAAAAATCACAAAAAATGTAGAGACCTAGAACAAGTTAACCGAACATTACAAAAATTCAATACACGATTAAATAAACTTAGATAATAACTTCTTACAACCAACTCCACTAAAATTGATTGATGTCAAATCTAACCGTAAATAAGAAACTAAGCATTTTTACACCATGCAAACATTTAATCTAATTTAACTTATGTTTGGAAAAGAAACGATCCAAACCTCACTCTCTATAAAGGAGTAGGATTTGATAGTAAAAAAATTGAGAAATGGAGTGGAATTTTTAGAAAGAAAAAGGAGAAAAAAACTTAAAAGAGAGAATTAAGTTTTGTTTTGTTTTCACATGGAAATAAAATAAGTTTTATAAAAGGAAGATAAGAAATATAAAATATTAATAAAAGTAATTGATAAATAATAAAATAAAGTATGTTTTAATCTATAAATATTCAATTAAAATTAGTTTAAAGTCCGATATATAATGACTGTAGGTGCTTGTACTCTTATAATCTGCGTCAGTGTCCTTTTTTTTACCTTTAGATATTACAATGAATAAAATTTATCCAATTACAATGAAAAATACGACATTAGAGGAAACTAAAGTACATTTTATTTTAAGAAATGAAATGACTAAATAAAACCAAGCAAATAGTCTTTTATATGAGTGTGTGTTTTATCATATATTAAATTGAAGGGTTATTTATTAATATGGAAATGCGAGAAAGAAGAATGGTGGTATTATGTTAAAAAAAAGAGAAGAAATAATGCTTTCAAAAATAGAAAAGAAAATGTTTTCTAACCTTTTTTTTTTCATTTGCTACAAATAGATGACAGTGAAATAAATAAATTCTGAATGTTATTTTTCTAATTTAGGCTGAATAGAAAAATAAGAGATTTTTTTTGAGTTCATAATACTTTTAATATAAATTACATCCTAATCTATTGAACTAATAAATTTCAAAGCATCTTGGTATTACACTAATATTAACTAAATATTTGTATTAAAAATTATAACTCACTGAAAATAAATAAATAAATAAATAAAAATATATATATATATATATATATATATATATATATATATATATATATATATATATATATATAAACAACGAGTTGAAAAAAATTTCATTGTCATCATTTTTATTTTATATTTTAGTATTTTTTTTTTAGGATTTAGTTTCGATCAATTTTTTATTATTATTTATTATTAAATTTACTCGATGTAACCAGACTAATAAATACTTGTTTTTCAATCTAATTAGGGTGTCTTGCGTTAGTTTCGACTAAGAAAATCAATTTGATGTACAAATCACTAATTTTGTGAACTAATTTTACCCATACATTGAATGAATTTAATCTCATTTTCATTTGGACTTCAATGATAATTTCATGTATAAGACAATTTGTATTTGTATCTTTGTTTTTTTCTTCTTTCTAAGTAACAATGGAGATGAAAACACAGTAACAATTGATGAAATATAAAAGTGGTAAAATCCAAAATACTACTGTGGTTATGAGGATTACACAAATAGTAATGAAATAATAATAATAATAATAATAATAAAGTAAATTGTAAGAAATAAATTATCAAGAAAATTAAAGAAATTTGTAACAAAAATTAATGGAAGCAGTGACCCAAATTGTAATCATTAACATTATATTAGCCATTTGTCTTATTTGTGCGTTTCTTAGAATGTATGTATTTTTCCATAGTTACTTGTATAATATAATATAAATCTGAACAATTACAAGATTTTGAATTTGAGATCTAAATAGATAAAATTATTCTAAAAACTACTCCTAGAAGATTTAGAATCAATGGATCTTGAGCAGTTAATATCCATTAAATCTCTATGATGGTTGTTGCTTTGTTCTCCTTATTGATTTGCTTCAACCCTTTGTTTCTATCAATATTTCTTGATCGACATTCTAACAAGGAGAAAATAACCTAAATCAATCGCCTAATCGAAAGTAAATAGTCGACTTATAACGAATTATAGACCTTTTTAACAAGTCATAGATCCGTCTTTTATATATACCATTCTTGTAAAATATTACACGTTGTGATCCTCCCTCATTAACAAAACTACAAAACAAAGTGTTCGAAGCACAACAATGAACAAAAAAATTTATAATATTGACCATTTAGGTTGAAGAATGAAAAATTTTGAAAAATGTTGAAAAAATACAAAATTATTCCCTCATTTAAAAAAAAAAAAAAACTTCAGTCAATCATAAAAAAAATATAAGCACAACTAAATTTTTTTAAATACAAATAGTAGTTCAGAGTTATTTCAAATCGAAAGAAAAAAAGATTAAATTCCAAAAAACTATGTTTCGTGCAAGAACAAAACTGTATAACAATTTAAAATAATTCAATAAATATTAAAAATGTTGTATTAATTGATTATGTTTTTAATATTGAAATAAATAATGATAAATAAAATAAAACTACAAATAATAAAAAATATATTAAAATATAAACAATAATAATAAATTTAAAAAAATTATTGGTTAAAATAATTTATGAAATATAAATTACAAATTCTTAAAATATGTCTTTTAATATATCTAAAAAATACTTACGTTTTGGTCTTATTTATGTAAGTATATATACTCTTAAGAAACATAATGAAAATAGAGAAAGAAAAAAAAGTTAAAAAACATGTATTATAATGATCTCTTTTATTTTGTATTTTCTCTTTTCATATCCAATCACACCCCTAGCTCTCATTTTTTATTTTTTATTTTCATTTCAAGATTATGCGCATCCCTTCTTCCTATTGTCACCAAAAAGAAGCTTAAAGAACAATTAAGGAGACTGGTATAAGAAAACGGTCACTGAAAAGTAAAGACACGAACTTTACGCGTCATCAAAATGAGTTCTTTTAGAGACAGAGTTAAGAAAGAGGGTAATGGTGAATGAAAAATAACGAAAATGAGAAATACTATGTCCCACATCGAAGGTGGAGCGGGGATGGCGCTTGCGGAGGCACAGTACTCGTTGGCCAAAACGTCGGTTTGGTGGGACATAGAGAACTGCCAAGTGCCGAAAGGGTGTGATCCCCACGCCATCGCGCAGAACATAAGCTCCGCCCTCATTCGGATGAATTATTGCGGCCCCGTTTCTATCTCTGCTTACGGCGACACCACTAGCATCACTGCCTCCGTCCAGCATGCCCTCTCCAGCACCGGCATCTCCCTCAACCATGTCCCCGCTGGTAATCCGTTCTTTCTCTCTTTCCAACCCCCCAAACTATTCTGTTCAATTCCTTCAAAATGATTGATATTGAATTTCAAGCTTATCAGAACCTAGACTAACTTCTTATCATAGGGTTTTTTTTAATGCTTGTGTACTACTCATCCTCGTCATCATCGATTTTATGACTTGCCTACTCCGTCCAGGAAGAAGGATGCATTGCTGTGGTGTATCCAGTAACCTAGCCTTGAACGGACCTTGTACAGTACTAGATTCCATGATCAAACGACTCCTTTTAACTCAGATCAATTAAAAGCTATATTATAATAAATAAATGACAGAAGACTTTGACACTGTACTTTCGCTCATAACTAACACTACTTGAATCCTCTGTCTTGTTAGTTTGTTTGATTTTCTTGGTCTTTAATCATGCTAGTCTTTTAGGATAATCTTGGTAGAGTCCAAAAGAAATAAAAGGAGATAGAAATAAAAAAAGAAAGAAAGAAAGAAAGAATGGAAATAGTAAGAAATAAAGGGGAATTGTTCCAGTGGATCCTATCAAACAACTAATATTTTCTTGCTACCAAACAAGACCTTAAAGATGGAGTTGGAAAAGCCTCTTGGATGACAATCTATTTAAAATGAGCATAAGGGGTTGTTAATGAGTTTACGTATTTGTTAGTGTTTTCTGTTGAAGTACCTTTTTATCATGTTATGAGCCTATGGGATGACAATCAACTTGTAATGATCATGATAAGGGGTTGTCAATGAGTTTACTGATTTGTTTAGTCTTCTCTGTTGACATACCTTGTTATGAGCCTCTCGGGATAGTTTGTTGCAAATCTATCTGCTTTCCTGATAATGGAAAACTTCAAATTATGATTTCGTGTAATTTGTATTTTCATATTTTTGCTGCCAGGTGTTAAAGATGCAAGTGATAAAAAGATTCTTGTTGACATGCTGTTCTGGGCGGTGGACAATCCTGCACCTGCTAATTACTTATTAATATCTGGTGATAGAGACTTCTCCAATGCTCTTCATCAGTTGCGGTTGAGGAGGTATAATATTCTTCTTGCACAACCACAGAAAGCTTCTGCACCCCTGGTAGCAGCTGCTAAGAGTGTGTGGCTTTGGACTAGTCTCTTGGCTGGAGGACCTCCCTTTACGAAAGGTGAATCACAAGTTGGTAATAATGACGTCCAATCGTCTCCTGATTCGGTACAAAGTCCAGTCCATAAGGCCTTTCAGATACCACAGTATGTGGAATCCCATTCAGAAGTTCATACAGGAAATCAGAATAAGCCTGGTAGACGTCATGGGAAGACGAATGGGAGAAAGTCAAATAAAGCAAATG
>Ga0214544_1002871_pt1 | contig 35953 bp, 16 predicted proteins | sample CNSS3metaG_FD_160074 | JGI IMG/M metagenome (GOLD analysis project Ga0214544, IMG submission 160074) | Root nodule microbial communities from cowpea collected in UCLA plant growth center, Los Angeles, California, USA - CNSS3 | ecosystem: Host-associated > Plants > Roots > Nodule | place: USA...
ATATATAGATAATATATTATATTTTTATTTTAATATATATATATATATATATATATATATATATATATATATATATATATATATATATATATATATATATAAGAATAAGAATAATTTCCTTTATATAATATAGAATAATATAAATAAATAAAATTAAGAGTAAATAATTTTCTTTGCTATATTGGATGAATATTTAAACTAATTTATTAATTTGTATAAGCTTAGTTGGAAAAATAAATCTGAACTAATGTATATGTAATTTGAATGAATAAAAGTATAACTATGTTTTTTTTATCTAATTTTTGTTTTTAGTTTATTTTGTAATAGAACTTCATTTTAAGTGATAATTAGAAAATTGAAATTAGTAATGAGAATTGCTTCATAAAAAAAAATAATGATTTATATTTTGCCCATGTATATTTAAGGTTTAATTAGTTAATTGATATCTATTTTTGTTTAGATGTATCAATTTGGTAGCCACTATTAAAAAAGTATCAATTGCGTCCCAACTATTGAAAAAAACGTCTCAATTAAGTCTTTTTCACATAAAAATTGTTAACACAGTTAACTATGTGTCACATGTCCGTCTCTAGCTTTTTAAATTATTTTAAAATTTTTAATTTGTTTTGAATTTTTGTTTTGTTGTCATGTGTTAGGTCCTTGGTGTGCCATGTGGCACTGCCAGTGCCACGTGACAAGGTACTGTTACGTGTTAGTATTACTATCAAATGTTATTGTCTTGATTTCAATTTAGTTTCTACATATGTCTAATTGATTCAATTTAGTCACAAATATGTCTATTTGTTTCAATTTAGTCCCCCACATATGGCATTTTAATTCAATTTAGTCTCCAACTCTTTTTTTTTTGTCAAAATAGAGAAATATTCTCTCTCTAAGACAAAATTTATTATTTATATAAATTTTATATTGATATTTGTCATTAAAAAATGACTTACAAAATTGAGTATTGATATTTATATTAAAATTTAGTGATAAAAGTCATGAATAACAAAATATAGGTTAATATTACAAAAAATGTAATATGTTATATCGTCATTTTCAATACAAAAAATATGAATATAAAAATACTCATATTTCTTTATTGAAAATGACATTATAACATGTTACATTTTTTTTAATTTTATCTCAATTTTTGTTATTCATGACTTTTACCACTAAATTTTACTAAATTTTAATATAAATATGAGTAATTAATTTTGTAAGTCTTTTTAATAATAAATATCAATATTACATTTATATAAATGATAAATTTGATCCGAAAGGAGAGACATTATTTCTCTATTTTGAAAAAAAAAACATTGGAATAAATTGAAACAAGTAGATATATGTGTTGACTAAATTGAAACAAATAAACATATGAGAACTAAATTGGATCAAATAAACATATATGTGAACTAAATTAAAATAAAGACAATAACACTTGGTAATGACACTAATACGTGACATCCACATGTCACACCAAGGACCTGACATGTGACAACAAAAATAAATTAAAAAATATTTAAGTTAAAATTAAAAGAAATAAAAAAACCCAGAGACTGACACATGGCACGTCGTTAACTACGTTAATAATTTTGTTATGAAAGAGAACTAATTGAGACACTCGTTCCAAAGATGAGACGCAATTAACACCTTTCTAAAAATGTATACCAAATTGACACATTTAAACAAGAGTGAATACCATCCGACTAATTAAACATATATTTAAATAAACTTAATTAAAAATTTAAGTTTAACTTATAAAAAATACGTTATGTTTGACTTCAATTTATTTAATATATTTATATATCAATTATTTTCTTACCAAGTCTTTTTAATAATTTCCTAATTTTAACGATATAATATCTGAAACGTTATTTTATTTTATTTTATCTTAATTTAGCACACAGAATTTTGTAAAGATAAATAATAAAAATTAATAAAAATTTAAGTACATTATATATGAATTCTTTTTAAGTTATATATATATATATATATATATATATATATATATATATATAAAATATAAAAAGATATATATATATATATATATATATATATATATATATATATATATATAAAATATGAAATAATGTATATGTAATTTGAATGAATAAAAGTAAAACTAATTTTTTATCAAACTTTTGTTTTTAGTTTTATTTTGAAATATACCTTCATTTTAAGTGATAATTACACCATTGAAATTAGTACCGGGAATTGTTTCACAACAAAAATTAATGGATTACATTTTTCCCATTTATTTAACTAAGCTTAATTAAAAGTTTAAGTTTAACGTATAAAAAATATGTTAAGTTTGACTTCGATTTATTTAGTATATTTATGTCAATTATTTCCTTACCAATTTCTTTTTATAACAATTTCCTAATTTTAACAATATAATATCTGAAATGTCATTTAAATTTTTTTTATTTTAACTCAAAATTTTGTTAAGATAAATAGTAAAGTTAATAAATAAGTTTTAGTATATTATATGCGAATTCTTTTTTTTTTCTGATATATATTATAATATTCACCTATTAACTATTTATACATATTTTTAAGATTTATAATTAATTGTTAATACAATTTTTGTATTAAAAATTATTAAAATTAAATTCATTATATGAGAAATACAGAGAAACAATTAATTTTAATTTTGTTTATAATTATCTTAATTTTGTTTAGTCATTTGTCTAACAATATTTATAATACAATTTTAAAATAAGTTTTTTAGGCACAAAATTGAATAAACCTAACTTATAAAATTTTTGTGGAGGAACAATGATTGAAAAAACCTATACATTACTATTACTATTTATACTTTTTTTTTCTATTTTAGTCCAAGTAGCAATTTATTACAAGTCACCCCAGTTTCAATACTTTTATATAAACTTTTTATTTATTTATTTATTTATCTTATTTGACATTTTTCATTTTTCATTGTTTCTTTATCATATTACTTGTCATATTTATAAATTTTTTCACGTTATCTTCTCATTTTTCCTCTCTAACCCAATCAAAATATGTTATGAATATTTACATTTGTTCTATAGATAATATATATTTAATACATATCCTAAAACAAGAAAGAGGATTTAAAAAACAAAATTTTGATTGTTTTCTCATTTTTCCTCTCTAACCCAATCAAAATATGTAATAAATAAATATTTTTACATTTGTTCCATAGATAATATATATTTAATACATATCCTAAAACAAGAAAGAAGATTTAAAAAACAAATTTTTGATTGTTTTCGTAGTTTGAAATCATTGTACCGTTAATAAATCCTACGGTTCTAAGGTGGAAGTGGAGTCCACAGGCAGACAGAGCGCGTGGAGGAGCCATCTAATTTAGGTAGACAAGAGGTAGCCAACGTCTACATATTCAGGAGATCTGGGCTAAGCAACAGCTCTTTTCAAAATAATATTTTTTTGACATTATTTTCGAACAAGCAATTAATAATTTTGTTAAAAAAAATTACTATATCCATATTCATATTAAATGACCTTACTAAAATTTTAAATATTAATTAATTAAATAATTAATGGCGTCTCCCTTTTATTTCCCAGCTTGTGAATAAATATTAAACTTTGTGTTCTCAAGTTACACCAATCAATCATTCATTCATTCCAAGGAGAGATCGCTTTTGTGCCCCCCTCTCTCTCTCTTTCTCTCACACTCTCTCTTGTTCTTCTCTCTCCTCTGGCACCTCCAAAAGCTTCTTCTGTTCTTTGCAGGTGAATTCTCATCTGGTTTCATTTGATTTTGCTCTAGTGGGGTTTGCATTTTTTTCATCTTACCGGGTTTCATTCATATATTTTCCCCATTTAGGTTGAAATCTGTGTTCAATTGGTGGCGTCGATGATATCCAGAATTTTTTAAGTGTCGTGCGCTGTCAATTGATGCTTTTCTAATCAAACAAGTAATTTTTTTTGTTTGTGGGGTGTTCTGTTTCTTGTTAGATTGGGATTATTGAGATTCTGGGGGTTTCATTTACCCAGTAGGGTTTTGCCGCTGTCGTTTGCTCTCTTTTTTTACAAAAAAGGGCTTTAATTTTTCTAATTCTTCTTCTTTTAATATTTTTTGCTTTGCATTCAAGTGAGTTCCTCTCTTAGGAAAATATAATCTTGAATATTTCTAGGGTTTTGTTGTGAGTGATGTAATTCGGGTCAGGAGCTCAATTTTGGTTGTTATTGATTTTTTTGTTTAAATGTATGTGGGTTTTTTTCACGCGATTGGTTGGACAAATATTTTTAATTTCCAGTTATTTGGTGTGTTTAAGTGTCTGAGAAGGGGCTAACCGTAGATGTTCCGTTTAATCTTCTTGTGTATGAGTGTGTAAGAATTTTTCTCTTTTTGGTTGTGAAAAATGAGTTTGATTCACAAGTTACTATTGATTGTTTGTGTTTTGGTGGTTTTTTTTTTTTTTTTTTCTGAAGGGGAATTACCGATAAATGGGTTACTGGTTTTCTTTCAGCTGATTACTTTGGGTTATTTGAGATTTTTGATTCATGATTTTCCGTACAACTCATTTTAATGCCAATTCTTCTCCCTAGTGCTAATTCTAGTATATATGAGTCCCATCTTTGTGCATAATAATTCGACCTAACTTTTCACTCATTCCTGATAAAAATGCATCTGCATGCAGGCAGTTTTTCTTTTGTTTGATCGGATTCTTTGGTCTAAGCCGCAAATTGAGAATTCAGTTTGAAAAGGGCCACTCCCCCTTAGTGTCAGAACAAAGCAGGTGCCTTTGTACCGATGGTAAGGAATGTTTTGCTCATTTGACTGGAGCTATCTTAATAGAGCTCATGAATCATTAATCTGGCATTTTATTATTAAATATTTGTCACGGTTTTCTATTTCCATTTTGTTAAGGTGTTTAATATTCTCACATTGTAATATGATGCTTTTGTTCTAGGCCACTAATGAAAATCTTCCACCAAATGTTATAAAGCAACTTGCCAAGGAATTGAAAAATCTCGATGAGTCCCCTCCCGAGGGCATTAAAGTTGTAGTAAATGATGATGATTTTTCAACTATTTTTGCTGACATTGAAGGCCCGGGTAAGTAGCTTCATGTTCTTGTTGTGCGATTGTGCATTCATCATTTGGTAGGGAATTTGATGAACTGGAGTATATTATTTTGCAGCTGGAACTCCTTATGAAAATGGAGTTTTCCGCATGAAGCTTTTGCTGTCCCATGATTTTCCTCATTCTCCACCAAAAGGTGTGTTTTAGACTTCCCTTATGGGCAATCTTATAATCTGCTAGTTACATTATTGAGACAGAATTATACTGTTTAGTTTATTGCTTTGGGATTTTAATTTGGTTATTCTTTTGGTTTTTTGAGACTTTTTTGTTTGGTAGAGTTTATTGTGTATTTAACAAAATGACATATATATGCTCTACAGGATCACATATATTCTTTGTATGTTGCAAAAGCTGTTAAACTTATGTAACCATTGAATTCAATGTTGTAGGTTTTTTCTTGACTAAGATTTTCCATCCGAACATTGCAACCAATGGAGAGATTTGTGTCAACACACTTAAAAAGGATTGGAATCCTAGCCTTGGGTTACGTCATGTTCTTATTGTAAGTGCTTTAGATATTCTTCATTTATTAAGTTTTGCTAGATTGGTCTTCATATATGTTAACACCCATTCCCAAATTGAACAGGTTGTTAGGTGTCTATTGATTGAGCCATTTCCAGAATCAGCCCTAAATGAGCAGGCTGGTAAAATGCTGCTTGAAAATTATGACGAGTATGCTAGACATGCTAGGTAAGTTGTCCAAGGATGTTATTCCTGTCAAATAATTTCTTATTGGGGAATTTGAAAAGTTAATGTGAAATTTTTGGTTTTTACCAAGTTTAGAATATTACTAATGAGTGGGTGAATGACATTGGCTATGGAGCAGTTTATATACTGTTAGATAGGGTTTTTAATATAATAAATGCGTTCTTTTCAATTGCATCCTCCTTTGTTTAAGCCCTGCTCTGGAATCTTTCAAATAATAGATTGCTTTCTTTCTCTGCTGAAGTTCATCACCCGGGCACTTGTATATATCTATTTCTGATCTTTATTATTGCCTCATTTAAACTTACCATTGTGATCTTGAATACCAACATGTTTTATTCGTTGTGGCCAACTCCTATGGTGTTTGAGAGAGAAAAGAGTTCATTCCTTATTTTGGACTTGTTCTGTGAATTTGGTCCCAGCCATAGTAAGTTGTTATCTCAAATGTTATGGCCTGTGTCCTGTGGAAAACTATCTCAAACAAACAGGCTCCACCTCATTTAATCTTATGTTTCTTTAGCTGCTCAAGTTCACACGAGTTGAGATGAGACCTTAGGACATATCATTGCTTATGTTATAAACTAAACGTTCTTTTGTAGTTTTGATCAATTTTCCCGAGTTTGTACAGCCATACTATTTTGACATTTTAACAATACCTTACCTACATGATTCATAAACACTCCCTTCCAATTGTGGCATGCAGGCTTTATACTGGAATCCACGCAAAACCAAAGCCCAAATTCAAGAGTGGAGCTATCTCTGAATCAACTACTGCTCTGAATGTTGATCAGACAAACACCTCTGTACTTGGTGCTGACGTTAAAACCACTTCAGCGAGTGCTGCATTGCCAGTACCAGTACCTGCTGCAACAAGAGGAAATAGTCAGGAACAGGCAGCCACCTCTGTGATTACTTCTGCTACAGTCATTTCTACTGCTTCTGCACCTCAGAAGAAGGAAGCAAAAGCTCTGGTGGACAAGAAGAAGATAGATGCCAGAAAGAAAAGTTTGAAAAGATTGTAATGAAATTGTTCAACTGTTGAGGTTTTTATTTGTTGCTTAGTTTTACAATTCCATAGAAAAAGAGGAGTGAGTGGAGATGTGTCCTTCTGGAAAGATGGGTTCAACATTTGCTTTATACAATGAATGAGTTATTTCCATTGGGCGTAAAATGAATGAAATTGAACTTCTTGTCTTTGGCCTTGTGCTATACACCCTAGCAGAGTGCGTATAGGTAGATTGAAGTTAGGTTATTTTAGGATTCAAATTATTTAAAGAATTTTTCCTTTCTATTCAAACTGCTATCGTTTTAGATTGATGTTTTAGTTGAACCCAAATGTTTTTATGTGAAAAAAAAAAAGAAAAAGAAGCTTGATTATGTAAACAAGGATAATCTTAACATGTTAATGAACCAATTTTGAGAAAATTGTGGTAAGTAGGTATTGGTCTAAACCCTACCAAATTTGACAAGGCTCACGAGGCCTTCACTATCCACAGTGGTTTACTCAAGAAGTTCCCCATCAAGGTGGTGGAGGGTATTTTTCTTCTCCAGTACATGCTTTAATCTCAGTCTATCTTCAATAAAAATAAACAAAGATGAGTGGTGTTACTATTTCAAAAGTAACTGGGAGATGTGACATGGTATAAAACAAAACCTTGGATAATGTTTCACCTCATTTTCACTTATTCCATGTCCCTCTAACTAACCTCATTTTTAAAAAGTTGTCAAAAAAATTTACTTTCACAGATAGTTATTTCTTTAAAATAAAGTAAAAACTTAATTCATGTGTAGTTCTAAAGTTAAAGATACAATACCAACGGGATAGAAAATAAATGAAAAAAAAAATAAATTCCACTAATTGATTTTATGTTTCAGTGGAATTATTACAAAATTTTACATCAAAAGTGTTGCATGCTAGTGCCGTTTATAGGCAAATTTAAGTAATCAAATATTAAACGCTCTAGAACTAATAAAAGAAACAACAGCAACAAGTTAATGTTTAAGTCAAACTTCATTTAATATCTTAATGTGAGTAGAGGGAGGCAGAGCAACATTTGCAAACTGAGTCCGATTGTCGCAGAGCAAACTGTGCTGTAGATTAATGAAGGAGAGGGTCAATACTTAATACAGAAGCACTTAAATGGTGATAAAATATTTGCTTCATTTAATCTTTAGACCAAGGATTATTAGTAATTTGATTATTATCTGGTAATTGATTTGTTTCCGTTTATATATTTTTTCTCTGTTTCTATTTTTTTTTTTTTTTTTAAAAAATTTATTTTGGTTTATTTGGTTCATAGTGCTAAGTCAGTGTTAACACCGTTTCAAGAATACATTATGTCAAAATGAGTTATATTTTATCTTATGATTCCTTTGCTTTTTTTTTGTCTTTTTTTTTTCTCCACGTTCCTTTACTTCACCTCTTTTCATCCCATCAACTTCTTTCACATTTCTAAACCTCCCATCACCTTCTTCTACCTCTCGCTACCATCTCTTTCAATTTAATCTAGAAAAATTATATTTTGACTCTTTTTTACTCTTATCACTTACTTTCTGACTTGTCTTAATGCGAGTCATTAATTATTTAAAAAGAAAGATATTGATATATTAATCAACAACTCCTACTATAAACTTCTTTACTTCCAATTTTCTTTGTTAAGTTTCATTCCAAAATATTTTTTTAAGATCAAAATTACTAATTAAGTCTTTAAACAATAAAATAAAATCATATGGAGTCCAGGGGTCGTGTCCTCTAAATTTTTGCAATTTAAACTTATTTATATATATATATATATATATATATATAAAATAAAATAAATATATTGATATTAAAAATAATTTATATTTTGAAATTAAATAATTATACTTTTAATAGCAACATTTAAATGCATATAAAAGATATTATATTACTAATAAAAATAATCTATATTAAGAAATTGATAATATTTTTTATAAAATATTTTACTTTTCTATTAATCTTAACTATGGGTTATTGGAAGTTATAGTTATGAAGATTGATGACATTATTCGTGGTTAAAAACTAGTGTTTGGGTTGAAATATGAGTGGCTTATGATGGAGAAGTGTTAGGAATCCAAGTGTGATTCTAAGTCCCACATTAGCTAGAAATGAGAAAATGAAGCACTGTATAAGAATAAAAACCCATAAACCCATTGCCTTAAGGTTTTGGGTTGAGAGTGGTGTCAGTGCCTTATATGGTTAGGCCCAGATCTCATTGGTGTTTGTTCTTTCCAGTGATACCCCTCCTTATAAACCTAACAAGAAGGAATGAAGAAGACAGTCAAGAAAATTTTAATAAAGTGGTGTTCTGATCAAGAAAATATCTATTTATATTTTATACAAAAGTTATCCAATTAATTGTCCAGTAAAGAGATACACATTGACATATCCATAAATAATTTTTAATTTTAAATAATTAAAAAAAAATCTTATAGGACCCCTTGACATCAAATCCTTCAATGAAGTTAGGAATTTCATCCTTTCTCTAATGTCAGCCTATCCTCTCTTTTTCAAGATGTTAGTCTTTATCAATGTCTTGGAAGTCCTATAATCCATCAAGTGATAATAGTATGCGTTTTTTATGTCGTCTGATTATTATTTGTTTTTTATAAAATCTGAACCCTCAATATAAATATTCATTACATGGTTTTGAATTTTTTTAGAGTTATATTTCAAGTTTTATTGTTAATATTTGAATTTAATGGATAAGTCTAAATTAATAATACTTAAAGTATACATCATAGGAGCAATTTAAAAAACAATTCATATAATTTTCTTATCACAATTCTATACTTTGTACGATTAAATTTTGCACTGTATTTTTTTGTACTATTTATTCACGATGAATTTTACTTATAAATATCTTTGGATTTGCATACTTTTGTCATATTCATAATGCTTTTTTTTTTTGTTAGAATTCCATATAATTTCATATGATTTCATACGAGACCGAATAAACCCTTGTGAAGGAAAAATTGTCCAAGTCACAAGAGAAAGAATTGCAAGGCACAATTTATTTTCTGATTGACTCCTACATCTAATTGGTTATCTAATTGGTTGAGTTGGTGTTGGTTAAAACTTGAGGTTTGGATCCATTATTCTTTCTTTCTTTTCAATGTTGCAGTTCAACACACAAACAAAGAAATTAAACAAATTGTCCTTTGAACACCAAAACTCATGCAAAATCAAAGTAAACAGTTAAGTAACAGAAAAACACAAAAAACATATAATTTCTACAAATCAAATATAGAATTTCACAATTTTAATGAAGAACTCGAAAAATTAAAAACTTAATGGAATTGGATAAAATCTTAACCTTGTGTTTGGATGAAGCATTTCAACAATGCTGAGAAATTGAAATGCATTGTATTTGAATTGCTTCTAATTAAATTCCCTTCATTTTCTAAATAACTTGTTTGGATAAAGAAATTAAAGTACCTTACATTTCAATTTCTTGTTTGGATACAATAATTGAATTTCTTATGAGATAAAATTTCATTTTATCAATATTTATTTTAGGCTTAATTATGTTTTGAGTTCATGATAAATTTGGAAACGAGTCGGTCAGGTCAACGAGTCGGTCGGGTCGTTGGGCCTGCCCGACACGTCTGGGTCATCAAGCCCGCCCGACACCTCTAGGTCGTCTGGCTCTCCAAACCTGTGTGGGTCGCCGGGCTCGCCCGTCCTGCTTGGGCCATCAGACCCACTAACTCGTCTTGGTTGTTAGGTTGGTTCAAGCTAATTGAAATACTTCAAAAAAATGCATGCATTTAAAATGCTTTTTAATTTCTCTATCTAAACAAAGCATTTCATTGCAAATAATTTTAAATTCTCTAAATAAATGAATCACCCTCTTGAATTGCCTCATCCAAACAAAGCATTTTATTGCAAAGGGTTATACTTACAAAATTCTAAGAACAATGAACCTAACAAAATTTCAAAACAAAGAACGAAAACACAAACATTCAAAAAAATTTAGGTGTTATTTTTTTCTTATTTCATAAGAGAAAAAATAAGATAAAAGAGGATATTCATACCAGAACCTTGCTCTGAAACTAGATAATACGATCTTATCCACCAAAGAGTACGACCATTTTTGAATTTGAATCCTCAAGAGGTACAACAAAAAATCAGAAAAGAATGCAAAATAATACATATATTATATACGTCACAATCTTGCATATTGATAAGTAAAGAAAAATTCACCACAAAGAGAGGTAACTTTTGGATAAGAACTGATAATAAAGATGCCACAATCAAAAAGATTGATAAGTCAAGGAAGATCTCCACAAAAATATCAATATTTGATGAGAACCTGATGTCTAAGCCAAAAACAAAGAAAATCTTCTCTTTATTGAAATAAAATTCAATATATAACTAAGTTTTTACACCAACTTTTGGTACCTCTATATATGGACATAAGTTTAAGAAAACCTAGAAACTCTAATAAAAAACCCAAACTCAAAAACATAAAAATATAAACTAATTTCTAAAAGCTTGATGCTCCAAAACAGATAAACATAAACTAATTTTCTTAAGAACTTTAAATGTACTCCAAGCCATGATTTTTGTTATTTTATGTCCTTTGAATATATGTCAAAGGCTCCTCCTCAAGTTTTTACTTTTTTTTAGTCATGGGATAGTCCTCTATTAATATATTTATTATGTAGTGTTGAAAAAAAAATACGGAAACGTTATTTTGACTCCCTACTCTTAACTCACTTTTGACACCGGGACACGTGTCAAACGATTAGCATTAAGAGGACACGTGTCAAAGGATCAGCATTAATGTAATAAAAAAAATTTAACGTTTAATTTTTTTTGCAATAAATGCACATGACGTGCTTAAGTGGAAGGAAAAAAAATTGGCATGTCCAGAGAATGGTCGAAAACGAGATCGCGAAATCAAATAGTTGCAGAAGAATTGGAAAGAGGGTTTGAGAAAGGACAGAAAGGCGTGAAAGGAGATATGAATGTAAACGTTCACGCAGAAGCAATTGGGTAGACGACAATTTGAATCAGGGTTGCATCTACCGGAGGAAGGCGGCCAACGAGGGTAAGGTTTGTGGTTTTGAAGAACGAAATAACGTTTTCGTTTGAAGGATCCGAAAAATTGAAGTTTGGCGAACCCCATTACCATTTGTGCTATTCGTTGCAATTCAGGTATTGATTTAGATGTGGATGTAATTTTGTTGCATTTGATGTTGTCAATTTTTTGATAGGTTGGCGGCGGTGACAAACACTTGGGGGGATTTCTGTTTTCATTGCTGCAACATAAATCTCGTTCCATTTGCCTTTCAGTTATTGAATATGGGCAGTAAAGAGCATAACGCGGGCCTATTGATTGAGGATGTGAAGGTAGGTTTGGTTATGTGTTTGAAAATCCTTTGTGTATTGTGTATGTTAATGATAATATGGTATGATGTAACACAATTGTTTGTTTACACAAATGTTTTTCCGGCATTCTTGCAAAGCCAAATATGTTGGAAGTTTGAATGAAAAGTTAAGTGTGAAACAATGAAAGTCAATTGCACGCACACCATTTTGATGGTTTATGTCGTTAAACCATTTTGTTAAGATAAGTCGCAATTTGTTACCTATGTTATGTTATAGATGGGTTGAAAGGAGGGGTGGTTTTGCTATTGGTAGGGAAGTAGTTGAATTTAATTTGTTAGATGTTTGTTTAGGATTGGGTCTTTGGGTCTTGGGTGAAAAAATTGATATAAGTGACGATGATGAAGATAGTGACTGTAGGAAGTTATTTTGTAGTGGGAAAGTTCATGTTAAAAGGATTTATGAGTTTCTTTTGGAATATGACAATGATGGTGGTAGTATAGAATTGTTTACCAGCCTTTATATATTGTTAGGCATATCTGAGTTCCTGTTGCCAAATAGAGACGGGATTGTGTTCCCCAAAATTTTTAAGTTAGTGGATGACTTGCAAAGTATAGGTAAATACAATTGGGGCAACTTAGTGTACGACTATTTGGTTGGTAGCTTATGCAGTGCTTCAAGGGCGTTGAAGTATGAATCAAATACAAGTCACATTCATTTATTTGGATGTGTGTATATGTTGCAGGTAAAGTTTCGTTGTTTCATTTTCATGTTCAGTAATTACTTAGTAGTTGGACATTTTGTTGTGGATAATCCGTTTTTATTGTTTCAGTTGTGGTCATTTGATCATATATTTGTTTGCAACGCAACGTTTAATTGCGACAAATCAAAGTTCCCACGATTGTTGCACTGGATGAATATTAAAGTTGGTGACAAATTAGTTAAAAGTTCCTTTGATAAAGAATTGGTTAGTGTGGAGAAGTTATAATATTTTAGTTAAATACTGTTATTTTTTAGTTTTTGTTAACTTGTTTTTGTTGTTCACAGGCTGTTAATGAGGTTGTGGTGTGTAACGAAGAACTTGGTTATGAGTTTGTGAGAGAAGCATTCCAAACTTTTGGGACTTCATACAACAGATCAATTGATAAGGAGAATGAAGAGCTAAAACGTCTTGTAGAGAATGAAGAACGTGAGATTGCTGATTTGGAAGCTGTTTTGTCTCATTTGGAGGATATGGTTGCAAAAAAGGAAGAACATAACCGTACGGAGGGTGACAGTAAAGATGATCAGCATGATGATGGTAATGATGAGGAGGAGGGTGATGTTGGTGTTGATTACACCGTTACTGACCCTGCATGTGATGTTGAAGGTGATGATTCTGGTGTTGATGATGTTGATGTTGGACAACAAAGCAACATGTATGACCGTATGAAGTCCCAACCTCGAAAGCGAATAAAAAGTCGTGCAATAAGGACGCCATTTGCGGGTTTTGGTAGTAGAAGGAAGACGAAGCTTCTTACAATGGGTTGAATTTGTTTTGAATGTAATGGTTGCAAAGACATTCATTGTTGACTTTTATTTTGTTGTTATTGGCGAAGTGTGTGGTCATTTGTTGTGTCCTTTTGTAGTGTCCAACGTTGTTTCCTTTAATTAGGCTTCAGTTGGTGAATTCTGTTGACCATACTAATATTATTTTTGTTATGTTTGAAGTACTTTACATTGGTGCCCATATATACTGTGTTTGGTGAGAACTGAATGACTTTATGGACTTCAGCATGTTTTAGGGATAAGGCAAAGTCAGTGACAGTATGTTACAAATGTTCTTACGGCAAAGTCAGTTACATACATTATTTGGTGTTAAAAAATTTAGGTCCAAGTTCTCAGTTACTGAAGTGTAACTCCCCACTTGTGGTTGGACAGGAAAATGTTGACATTTTTATCCAGTAATGAAGCATTATTACATTATTTGTAAATTTAAGTTGGCTATGTTCTTAGGTCAATTAAAATAATATAAAAAAAAATTAGCCAGTACCATCCATGTATGATTCATGAGTGTAGAAGTAAGGTAGCGAAATTGGTTACTGCATTTAAAGAAATGCTTACAAAAGAACTAAGTGCAAGTCCCCATGTATATTCGTTTAAGTCCACATATGACTTTTTTTTGTAAGTTACGTACAAGTGAACTTAATACAAAATTTGTATGACAAGTCTCCATGTATATTCGTTTAAGTCCACACATAACTTTTGTGTAAGTCACTTATACATGAACTTATTCCAAATTTTGTATGACAAGTCTCCATGTACATTGGGTTAAGTCCAGACATAACTTTTTTGTAACTGAATTATATTTGAAGTAAGTACAAAAGTTTTCCGACAACTTTCCATCTATATTCCTTTAACTCCCCATATAACTTTCTTGTGACTTACTTATAGGTGAAGTTGTTACAAAATTTGCATGACAAATTTCCATGTATAGTCCTTTAACTCCCCATATAAGTTTCTTCTAACTTACTTATAGGTGAAGTTGTTACAAAATTTGCATGACAACTTTTCATGTATAGTCCTTTAACTCCCCATATAAGTTTCTTCTAACTTACTTATAGGTGAAGTTGTTACAAAGTTTGCATGACAACTTTTCATGTATGGTCCTTTAACTCCTCATATAAGTTTCTTGTAACTTGCTTATAGGTGAAGTTGTTACAAAATTTGCATGACAACTTTCCATGTATAGTCCCTTGAGTCCCCATATAATTTTTTTTGGAACTTCAGTTTATGTCAACTTATTATGAAATGTGTGTGACAACTGTCCATGTTTATTCGTTGAACTCCACACGTAATTTTTTTGGAACTCAGTTATTGGTGAACAGAAATTGTTCGATAATTTTCCATCTATAATCGTTGAAGTCCACACATAACTTTTTTGTAACTATTAGGTGAACTTATTACAAAATTTGTCTGACAACACTCCATTTATATTGGTTTAACTCCACACATAAGTTTTTTGTAACTGACTTATATTCGAACTTATTTCAAAAGTTTTGTAACAACTTCCCATCTATATTCCTTTAACTCCACACATAACTTTTTTGTAACTTACTTTTAGGTCAAGTCATTACAAAATTTGCATGACAAATTTCCATGTATAGTCCTTTAACTCTCCATATAAGTTTTTTTGGATGTTACTTATAGGTGAAGTTGTTACAAAATTTGCATGACAACTTTCCATGTATAGTCCCTTAACTCCCCATATAACTTTATTTGGAACTTCACTTTATGTCAACTTATTATACAATGTGTGTGACAACTCTCCATGTTTATTTGTTGAACTCCACACGTAATTTTTTTGGAACTCAGTTATTGGTGAACACAAATTGTTCGACAAGTTTCCATGTATAATCGTTTAAGTCCACACATAACTTTTTTGTAATTATTAAGTGAACTTATTACAAAATTTGTATGACAACACTCCATGTACATTGGTTTAACTCCACACATAAGTTTTTTGTAACTGACTTATATTCGAACTTATTACAAAAGTTTTGTAACTACTTCCCATCTATATTCCTTTCACTCCCCCGTATAAGTATTTTGGAACTTACTTTTAGGTGAAGTCATTACAAAATTTGGATGACAAATTTCCATGTATAGTCTTTGAACTCCCCATATAAGTTTTTATGGATGTTACTTATAGGTGAACTTATTACAAAATTTGCATGACTAGTCTCCATCTATAATCGTTTAACTCCACTCATAATTTATTTGGAACTTCACTTTATGTCAACTTATTATAAAATGTGTGTCACAACTCTCCATGTTTATTCGTTTAACTCCAGACGTAATTTTTTTTGAACTCAGTTATTGGTGAACACAATTTGTTCGACAAGTTTCCATGTATAATCGTTTAAGTCCACACATAAATTTTTTGTAACTTTTAGGTAAACTTATTACAAAATTTGTATGACAACACTCCATGTATATTGGTTTAACTTCACACATAAGTTTTATTGTAATTGACTTATATTTGAACTTATTACAAAAGTTTTGTAACAACTTACCATCTATATTCCTTTAACTCCCCATATAAGTTTTTTGGAACTAAGGTAATGGTGAACTGATAAGAAAATATGTTTGACAACTGTCCATGTATATTTGTTTAACCGCCCATATAACTTTTTGGTTACTAACGTAGAACCGATTACAAAATTTGAATGACAACTTTCCATGTATATTCGTTTAAGTCCTCACTTTGAATTTTTGATATGAAATTTATCCTTTTTGAATTGGTTTGATTGTTATGGTTCGTTAATAAATTGGTTACAATAATCCGATGACAAGTTTCTAGCTATATTAGCATTACTTCCCACTTAGGTACAAAAACACAAGGGCATACCATTAGCTTTTGTAAAAAAAGTTCACAAATTAATGTACAATGTTTACTGCATATAAAGGATTGAAAGCAATTCTCTTAACATGCCCAAACAAACGTCGTTCACAATACATCATCGTGCTTGCAGCAAAAAGGACAGCCTACATAAACATGTACTGCTTTCGTCAAACTCAAATCAACACTAGCAAAATAATCGGTGTAAGTGTAAGTAAAATTATCATGTTGTCAACTTTCATCGCTGGACCAAAACCATTACATTCAGAGGTTCCCAATATCTGACCATTTATATTACAGACAACCCTACCATTAACAAAAAACAATTAGTATTACATAAAAACAAATATTAATATTTCACAAATAAATTACCTAATTAAGTAAAAGAGGACACCGTAATAAGTAACACTATTGTACAACTTCAATAAGTCCACTTTCATGGCAGCAGAAGGTGGCTGGAATGAAACACATGGGATGACAACTGCACCCGCAGACAAGTCGTTGCTGCCACCAAAATCTGCTGCACAATTCAAGTCTATCCCTTTCGCCATTTCTTCTTCATTAACAGACACATCACCTGTTAAATCAACCTTTTGAACACCTTCACTTTGCTCATCAGCACCTTCTCCATCTTCAGCTACATCACATTCTGCATCAACATCTTCACCATTATCTTCCTCTGCAACATTACTAGCGGACATTATCTTTTCATGGAGGAATGATATTCGCTTCTTCATCTTGCGTATGCTTTTTCCATGCCTTTTCAACCTTTTCAACAAAGCTTTCTTAGAAATTGACCTTTCATCTTCATCTTGATCATGAGCGTCACTACCCTCACCAAAAGTCAAAGCTGCACGAATTAACTCATTCCCATAATCCTCTTCTTTCAAACTCCAATCCCAAATTATCTGAATCACAAAACACATTACACAATAATTTTAATCAATGACAACCACATCATAACATTAAATTGAAACAGCAGTTCAATTTCATTACTTGGGTATCTACAAAATGCATCTCAATCCTTCTTGTCTTGAAGGTTACATCCGGCCAGCTGAGAATTCTTGGGAAAACAAAATCTCTATGTGGGCCACATAAACTGAGTCGTTCAACAGCCCATAGCTGCAACAAAAACACAAACTCCATTAAATGATTAAATATACAATGAAAAGGTAACTTAAACATATATAATACAAATGCTTACTTGTAACACTATAGCTGAACCGCTCAAGCAGATCTCACGTTGACCTAATGCCAAAAATGCCCGACCAATGCTCCTAACCAAATAACTATGTACTGCTTTCGCCCAATTGTACTTTGACAAACCGTCTATATTGTCTTAAATACTACAAGGAATATTACAGACGTTTTTTGAATTCCTTGGAAAATATAGTACGGCGAAACAAACAAAGAGATACATACAACATACATTATCCACATCATCAACCTCGCTCCCTACCAACAACTTCATCTTCTCAATAACATTGTCACTTGTTATCAATTGACCTCTCAAAAGTGAACCCACACTACCGCACACGTTCCTATCAAATTGTACATCTATTCCACCAACGCCTAATCCTAAACACATACAAATGTCACCTATGGTTAAAGGGACAGATCGTTGCATGATACGAAAAGAACTGTTTACAGAAAACCAACGCTTAACCAACTCTAACATAAGTGGGTTGCAAATAGGTAACGCTTTATCCATATGCAAACACCATTTGAATGGTGTGTCTCTAATCTTTGCACGGTGCCTATCCAAGATAAACCCGTTCATTTCCACAATGTACTTTGTATAACAGAAAGTACGCAGCCGAGCCTATCATACACCACAAACATAAACAATGTATAAACAACCAAATTCCCAATAATTGGTACATCAAGCACACAACAAAAACCAATACCATATTCAACCAACCTTATCATTAATTGCATTGGTAAGAGCCATGAATTCCAACACTTGAATTCAATAACACAAAATATCACTGCCCAATGGAAAACAATTCGTATTTAGTCACACAAAATTTTTAAAACAATTAACCACATCAATTATTAAAAGTTCACATATCCAATTATTACAACAACCAAATGAACATATTCAAACATGGCCAATAACCATATAACAAAATGGACATATTCAATCATAGCCAATGCATTTGGAACTAAACAAAACAAATCACACGTACACACAAACGGAAAATCACAACAAACATCACTATTAGACTTACAATGTACAAAAAAAACTTAACTAAAAATGAAACAATTTGGACCTTGTGTTTCAAAAACATAAAACTATAACCTCATACATAAATCACACTTCATAGACACCACATTTTAGGATACAAAACCGTGACAAACAATCTTTCTAAGTAAAAATTCAACATGGCTGCAAATTCGATTTCTTCAATAATCACAATAAGATTGTAAAACAAAATCAGAACCTGGTTGCAAAGAGATGAAGAAATGTGTCGCATTGGTGCTCCAACTAAATCCTCCACCTTCTTCTCCGTCTTTATGCGAAAGGCCCAACCTTTACCAAATCCTCTCCACGATTCTCCTCTGCATTCTGCAACGACGCAAACGGAACAAAAAAAAACACAGCTGTTAACTCACAAACAACAACCACAACCTCCTCCACAATTACATCCACCGGGAAAGGCCACACCTTTACAAACATACTCACACAACCCAGAAATGGAAGGACAAACGATACCCACCTGAGAACTTCAATACGCACAGACCAGGTTCTATTCTCCGGCAGCCTTCACTTCACGACGATGATGTGTCGACGATGATGTTTCCTGTGACTTCTTTTCCCATCGGCGAACACTTCGCTGTTTTGTCGTTTTTTCCCTCTCAAAACCAAACCTTCACTTTTCACTTCACTCGACAATTGGTCTTGTTCCTTTTTCTCCAACCACCCGCACGTGACACCATTTTGTGGAAAAAAAAATTAAATAACTGCACTGCTGTGCGTTTGACACGTGTCCCAGTGTCAAAAGTGAGTTAAGAGTAGGGAGTCAAAATAATGTTTCCGAAAAAAATATGTCATATTTTTTTCTTTTATGCTGGGAATGTAAAACTTTTACCACACTTTTTATATCAATTTTAATATCATTATTTATACTAATGAAAATATATGTTACGTACACTTTTTTATGATAATAATAAATAATAATAATAATATTATTATTATCATTGTTATCATTTTAATTATGAAATTATATATAAATAATTTTAATGACTTTACTGTAAATGCTTTTTATTTATTTTATAGGTAGTTTTATAATTAAAAAATAGTTAAATTTTATAAAACCGGTGAAATTAGAAAAAAAACAGTTAAATTTAAAATATATTAAAATTGATTAAATAGTTATTTTAATTTTAAAAAAAATAACTATCTAATAGTAATTATAATTAATGAAAAGACATGTACTATCTAATAGTAATTAGTTATACTAATGAAAACATATGCAATGCCTAATAGTAATTGATTAGGCTTTCAAATTTTTCTTTCAGTCTCAAATATAAAGAAATCATTGATTTATTGCCATGAAAATTTAACCTATATATCTTTCATGTTATAGCTTTTTGGTAGATGAGTTAAGAAACATTAAGTAACAACATCAACATTTAATGTGTTCGGTTAACCTTCTACTTCTTGTTTTTCACATGTAACAATATAACCTTAGACTTGATTAAGATTTTTCTTAATTTTTAAATGTATTCCTTCCAACCACGCTTCATTATTCCTATTGTTTGTCTGTTATGTAGGATATTGTTGCCATCTTATCTATTTTCTCATAAAGGTCCATGCTTTTTTTTATTTCCCTAATTAATATCTCTGGTGAAACACATTCTTAGAAGTAAGAAAACTAAAATTTGCTAAACATTTACTTCTCATGCGTTCATATTAAAGGCTGTTTAACATTCCTTTAAAAGAAAAAGAAGACGAAGAATGTAGTACCAAAAAAGAAAATGGAAAGAGTCAAGGGAAAATAAAATAAAAAAGATAAAAAATAGTAATAAAGATATAATAATTAAACAATTTGAATTAGAAAAATACTAACGCATAATATAAATCTGAAGCAAATGAACCAACACATATACTCATTCATATCATCAAGTTATAATTGGAATAACAAATAATTTTATTTTAAATTAATTCATTTATTACATGGTTAATGATAAGTTTTTTTTTTTTTACTTTTGTTTTTGTCTTATTTCTTGTATTATACTTGGCATCAAAGGAGTAACAGAAAGCAGATAAGATATCGTGTCTAAAATATTTAAAGATACCTCGTAATATTTGATAATATTTAAAAATATCTTATAATTTTAATAATATATTAATATTAAAAAATATCTTTTAATATTTAACTAAATCTAATATCTTTTTAATCAAATAATTATTTATCAAATCTTATTTTTTAAATAAAATAAATAATTAATCATTGATTTTTATATCTCATATTTATCCCAAAGAAAAAAATCATCTTAATTGCCATATACAAACTCAACGAATATCAAGTTTTGTCTCATTATCTTCACCGAATAAAATAAACATATACTCGTACTTGTGTCCATACCCTCTCTCTTCCTATTTTAATATCAATTAATTAATTTTTATAAAATAATAAAAAATTACAACGAAAGAAACATAGTATTAACAAATATTCAATGTGGTACACATTATTAAATATTTAGAAAGAAATTATAATTATATACCTTTCAAATTAGAGTACCAACTAAAAATTGATACGAACCAAAACATTTATTAAATCTACAACGTTAATGGAGCTTAAATGATAAAATTTATGATTAAATATGTTTTTGGTTGCTTAACTTTCACTCAAAATTGGAATTAGTTCCTTTTGAAATTCATAGATTTAGTCATTTTAACCAAATTTTGTGAAGTTTATTTGATGTTTCAAATGCGAAACATCAAATAAACTTAACAAAATTTGGTTATGAGAACTAAATTCACGCATTGCTAGAGTTTGAGAACTAAATTGGATCAAAGTTTCAAATATAGACTAATTCCAATTTTTCACTGAAAATTGAGGAATTAAAAACATATTTAACTCTAAAATTTGAAAGTGTTTTTTAAAAAATTATAAAAGAAAAATAGATAGTCAAATGAAAAATAATTTAAATGTTTCTTTACTTCCATTCTTTCAATTATAATGAAATATTTTTTTTTATACATTGATAAAAATTAAAATACACCATTCTAGCAAAATCACACATAAGAACAAAGATTGAACTAATAATAATTTAAATTTAACATATATTTATTATGTTTTAACTTCAATATATGTTCGATAGTGATAAAAAAAATTCATGGCAATCACATTAATTGACATATATTATTTGAACATAACTACACATTTCATGATAAAAAGTATCTTCAATATTTAGCTATCTATCTATCCATATATGTATATCTAGTTATCAATATATGCATATTTATTTATCTATCTATGTATATATGTATATTTCTCTCTCTCTCTTTCTCTCTCTCTCTCTCTATATATATATATATATATATTTGGTTACTTAATAAGTTACGAGTATTTTAAAAATTTAAATAAAGATAGGATGGTCGGGGACATGTATTATGACGAGAGTGGACAAGGACGGCCATTATGGTGGGTGGGGACGATGCAAATATGTACATACCTATACCCATCTCTATATCGAATTGAAAATATAGGATATTATCCATACCAAGTCAATACAAGATTTCACATCAAAACGTGGAGACGAGCTCAAATAATATGCATGGAAACGAGTTTATTTGTCATCCCTAAAAGCAACATATACTTAGGGATGCCAATGGGGTGGGGCGGAGACGAGTTTCGCTATCCCATGCCCACCCCCATAGAAAAAATTCATCCACATCCTCATATCCAAACCTAACGGGTATCAAACTTTTATCCCATCCCCACCGGGTAACGGGTATCATCTCGTACTCATACCCGTATCCATTTTCTTACTACTTCAATATTAATTTTAATTAATTTTTATAAAATAATAAAAAAATATGGTAAAGAAAACATAATATTATCAAATATTCAATATTAAGAGGATGATTGTTTCTTGGATATCAAATATTTTGAAATAAATTATAATTGTTTACATTTTAGATTATAATACCAAATAAAATTTAATGAGAACCAAAACATTTATTAAATTTGCACACATTAATGAAACCTAGTTGAGAAAATTTCTAAATATTTAAAAAAAAATATAAAAGTAAAAAAACATATTCAAATTAAAATATATTTTAAATGTTTATTTACTTCAGTTTTTTAAATTCTAATAAATCTATTTTTTATATACTAATAAAATTTATAATACATCCCTTGATCAAAGTAAGGAACAAATAATAAATATAATAATAAAATTTTAACATAGATATTGTATCTTTTAAACTCCAATATGTGTTGATGATGATAAAAAAAATTCATGACAATTACATTAAATTTTTATATTGTAGTAAATAAAAATTATTTACACAATTATAGTAAAAAATTACAGTATTGTTGATAATGTGTTAGAAATAAAAAATAACTAGATAAAATATATTGAAATAGTATTCTATATGATGAAAATAAACAAAAAATAAAAATATTAAAAAATTAACAAATGTTTAGAAACAATTTGAGAAATTATCAAAAGAAATCAAACAAAGGAAAACCAATGTATAATTAACATGAAAATTACCTTAGAGGTCTAAGAAAATTTTTCAAATATCAATATATATACTCAATGGTTGAGAAATAACAAAAATTGTTTTAGTAAAACAAAAGAGTTCTTCAAATGAAACAAAAATTAATAATAATAAGTAAAGAATTTTTTTATATTATCTAGTAAATGAAAGATTTGTGCTATTAAACATTTAAATTGGGAGTATTAAACATTCTCATGTGAGAGGAAAATATACAATAAATAAAACTACTAAAAAATAATAGAAATATTTAAATGTGAAACATAAAAAATTTGTAATTAACATACATCATTTTAACATAATTAGATAAAAGTTATGATAAGATGAAAAATATAGTGGAGATGCGAATGAGTTTCATGACAAACCAAATAATTAGAAGAAATAAAAAATAGAAAGTATGTATATATATAGAGTTACTTAATTAATTGTGAATATTTTAATAATTTAAACGGGGACGGGACAAACCAAATAATTAGAAAAATAAAAATTATATATATATATATATATATAGGGTTACTTAATTAATTATAAATATTTTAATAATTTAAATGGGAACGGGTATTATGGCAGGGATATGTACATCCCTATATCTATCCCTATACACAATTGAAAAAGTCAGGAATTCCTCGTGTCCATACCCATATCTAGTCAATGCAGAAATTTTTCATCAAAACGGAGACGAGTTCGAATAATATCCACGAAAACATATTTATTTATCATCTCTAAATATACTTGATCAAATAATCAACTTATACTTTGAGATAACAAATAACAATAATAAGTTAACTTTCTTTTTCACTTTTTTTATTTTATTTTTTGTAGTAATAGAAAACACAAGATATTATGTCTATAATATTTAAAGAGATCTCAAAATTTCTGACGTTATCTAATCTAAGAATGTCTCACAATTTTTAATAATATATTAATTTTTACAAATATTTTTTAATATCTAACATTATCTAATATCTTTTTAGTCAAATAATTATGTACCAAATCTTATCTAATATCTTTTTAATCAAGTAATTATTCGCTAGATCTTATCTAATATCTTTTTAATCAAATAATTATTCACTAATCTTACTTTTAATTTTTTTTAAATACAATAAATAATTAATAAATCATTATATCTTTTATCATAATTTTTTTAATATTTTTTAAAATTAAATAATTAATATATGTTTTTTTAAATTTTTTAAGAAATATTTAAATAAAAATAATTCTTAAATTATATAATCAAGAAAATATTCTATCTTGTACTTAAAATAAATATTTGATATTATTTATCTATTTTCTTAATTATTATAATTTATAATCTCACACCTATTATTACAAACCAATACTATAAATATAGCGGAGAAGACCCTCGTCTTTTCATTCTTTTGTTCTTGCATTGATTTCTGTTTGATAGCAGTTGCCTTCCTTCCGTCTCGTTTACTCTATCTTTTTATTAGTTCGTTATGGCAATCTCAGACGAAGAAGGTGAACCCTATCCTTTGGTTGTTCAATATTTTTTTCGTATTCCGATGTTTGAGAGCATGGAATTCTAGTTAGCTTGTGAATCATAAGTCTTTATCTTTTACGTGTGTTGTATCATTAATCCGTGCCCTTCCCTCACATTTTTCGAAGTTTAGTCTTGGTTTGTGACAGTGTTTGTATGAGCTAAGGTGTGGTAGACACACTTCTGAGTGCAGTTCAGTGGTTCAGGGTGATGCTCATTTTAGAGTTTTGTTTGTTCAAATGGTATCAGAGTTTTATGGTATAGTCCCGTTTGTGGTGTCATTCAATTGCCGGTTGAGAGTTTAGCTTTGTTCTTGTTTGATTTTTATGTTTTTTGTTTTTTTGCTTGTTATATAATTGTGATCTATTTGATGCTGTCTTATTTTATGGAACTAATTATGTGAACAGAATTATCTTCGATGGCCTTTATTCAATATCATCTTATTTTTCTAATACACTTTCTTTACCTTCTAACTTCAGAAGGGCAGGATGGGTATGAAAATGATGGATTTATTGTGGATGACATTGAGGATGAAGAGGAACAAGTTCAAGAAGAGAAAGCAGACAGTGATGATGAGCGACAGAAGAAGAAAAAGAGGAAGAAAAGGTTAGTTTTCTGTCCTCATGTTCTTTCACCTATGCTTGTGATTGAAGTTGATGTATTTGTATGTTTAGTGAAGAAAACGGAATGTCTGATAATAAATAAATAACTTTAATTAAAATGGATATATTTGATAATTACTCTTGCATTCCTTTTACAAAACCTTTCCTCTGTTTTTTAAACTACATAAATCATACATTTAGAAGTTCCATGCACATAGGCTTGTTTTTGCCTTTTTCTCTCTGCTACCGCTTAATTCATTCTGTACCCCTCTAGTGGGAGACAGGCAAAGGATTGAAAAAACAAATTGATTGTCTGCTTTTGTCCGTATTTCTTGTTTAAAAATTAAAACATTGATACTAGTGGTCTTATTTCATTATAGATATTTAACGAACTAATGTCACTATTTTAGGGAAGAGTATGTCCTTGACGAAGATGATTATGAGTTGTTGGAGGACAACAATATACATATTCACCGCCGGAAGGTTCTGAACTTTTTATATATATAAATATATATTTTAATTTTTTTATTAGTGTTTGAATTTAGTGGATCATTACTATAACTTGTGTACAAATTTTATTATTTTTTTTATAATTCCTAAGAAGAGCACAAAGTTCAAGCGACTGAAAAAAGGCCGGAGGAGCACTGAGGAGGAGCCCTCTGGGCTGTCTGATGCGGAGGATTTTGTTGGAAGTGGTAAAGTTGGACTAACGGCTGAGGAGAAGCTTAAAAACAGCTTATTTGGTGATGATGAAGGTATGTTCTGGTTATGGCGGTTTATGCTTTTGGTTTTTCAGTGGCTGTACTTTATTGTTTTTGGAAGATTACTTTTCACACAGATCATGGAGATTTTGACTTTGAAGACCACTTTTGATAGAAAGAGTTTACTTTGAAAGTGTAAAATGTTTTTTGAAACTAAAACTACCAAAATAGTATTGAAGTTATTTAAATATTTCCTCATATGTTACTGGTAAAATAGTAAACAGTCCATTTTACTTAAAATATTGTCCTCATGTATTCTGGTTTCTCAGTGAATGTTTTTGGCGTTGTAGTTGGTATAATAAATTCAAAACACTTCATGTGGAATTACATTTTGTATGCCAAAAGGTAACACATGCTCATTCATACATGCTCCAATAACCCCAATCACTTATTATGCCTCTCATGAATTACAGGAGTTCTGTTTGAGGACATTGCTGAAGAGGATGCTGAAACCGGAGAAGAGGATGAAATGGCTGACTTCATTGTGGAGGAAGAAGAAGTTTATGAGAATGAAACTCCTATGAGGTATTTTATATTTTTTATTGTTGTTTAAAATTAGGAATCAATTATCTGATGTTCTAACGATCTGTTACGGCATTCTAAGGCATAGGAAGTTGAGGAAGAAGGAAAGTAGGCAGGCTCCAGCAGTTTCTTCCTTAGCTCTGCAAGAAGCTCAAGAATTATTTGGAGATCCAGATGAGTTAATTCTGAATCGCCAGAAAAATCTTGAAATGAGTGAATACAGAGAGACTAAACTTGAAGATGAATTTGAGCCTATTGTTGTGTCTGAGAAATATATGACAGAGCAGGATGACCAAATTAGGAAGCTTGATATTCCAGAGAGAATGCAGGTCATCAGGGTTCTTTGTGGAAGTTCAAAATTTCCTGATTAATGAAAAGTATTTTTGTGTGATGAAATGTTTTTTTATTCTATTTTTTATTGTTTAGATATCAAATGAAAGTACTGGTGACCCGCCATTGGATGGAAGTAGTATAGAACAAGAGAGTCAATGGATAGTTAATCAACTTGGAAATGGAGCTGTCCCTTGGATTTACAAGAAGGTCCCAAACTCTAAAAATAATGAAAAGGATGACCTACCGATCAACAAGGATGATATTATCAGATTTTTGGAACTGTATCATGTGCAAAAGTTAGATGTCAGTAAAATATGCTCCGTGAGTTTTTTGCATCTATTGTTAGTTTTATGATATCTTCATTTTCATAAGGTGAAAATTTGTCTTTAGATCCCTTTTATTGCTATGTATCGGAAGGAGGAATGCTCAAGCCTAATAAAAGACCTGGAGCAACCTGAAGCTGTTGACGAGAATGACAAGACACCTACTCTGAAATGGCACAAGGTCTGTGAACTTTGATTTTTGTAGTCTTTTGATACTATTATGCGTCATTGGTAATTTTGTTAAAATTTTGCTATGGATTCATCGTGCACGTGTAGGTTCTTTGGGCTCTTCAGGACTTGGACAAGAAGTGGTTGCTTCTTCAGAAGCGGAAGAGTGCTCTCGAGTCATATTATAGTAGACGGTTTGAAGAAGAGTCCCGTCGCGTGTATGATGAAACGAGACTAAACTTGAATCGTCAATTGTTTGAATCAGTCATGAGATCACTGAAGGAAGCAGAGACCAAGAGGGAGGTTGATGATGTTGACTCCAAGTTCAACTTGCATTTCCCACCAGGTGAAGCTGGTGTTGGTGAAGGGCAATACAAGAGGCCGAAAAGGAAGTCCATGTATAGCACTTTCATTAAGGCAGGTCTGTGGGAGGTTGCGAGCAGGTTCGGGTGTAGTCCTGAGCAACTTGGATTACGTCTAACTGTAGTTGAACTGGTAAGTATGCTTTGATTTGGAACTGCTGTTTGTTTTGACCCAATACTAAAGATTTTGTTCTCCATGCCTTGTAGCAAGAGTTGGAAGATCCAAAGGAAACACCTGAGGAGATGGCTTCTAACTTCACGTGTGCTATTTATGATACTCCTGAAGAAGTGCTTAAATGTGGCAGGCACATGGTATGTATATGTAACTTTGTTCTTAATCATTCTAAGGGAGCCCTTGTTTGATCTATTTGTTTATTTTGTTTCAGGCAGCTGTTGAGATAAGTTGTGAGCCTAGCATTACGAAACATGTTCGTAGCCACTTTCTTGACCATGCAGTTGTGTCAACTTGTCCTACTACTGATGGAAATAAAGTAATAGATTCTTTCCATCAGTTTGCTGGGGTGAAGTGGCTGCGGGAGAAGCCATTGTCTAAGTTTGAAGATTTGCAATGGCTCCTTATACAGAAGGCAGAAGAGGAGAAACTCCTTCAAGTTACTATTAAGTTGCCTGAGGAGTATCTTAATAAGTTGATAGATCAGTTCAATGATTATTATATTAGTGACAGTGTTAGCAGATCTGCTCAACTGTGGAACGAACAGAGGAAGTTGATACTGCATGATGCCATTTTTCGATTCCTTTTATCATCAATGGAAAAAGAAGCAAGAGGTGTATTGGCAAGTAAAGCAAAGAATTGGTTACGTATGGAGTATGGGAAAGCATTATGGAATAAGGTTTCTGTAGGACCTTATCAACAGAAGGAAAATGATCTTGGCTTAGATGATGAGGCTGCTCCAAGGGTTATGGCATGCTGTTGGGGCACTGGAAAGCCACAAACAACTTTTGTCATGTTAGATTCATCAGGAGAAGTGTTAGATGTCCTCTACACCGGGTCTCTTACTTTTAGGTCACAGAATGTTAATGACCAACAACGGAAGAAGAATGACCAGGAGCGAGTGTTGAAGTTTATGACAGATCACCAACCACATGTTGTTGTTTTAGGAGCAGTTAACTTGTCTTGCACCCGATTGAAGGAAGATATATATGAGGTGAGCATCTTGGTTTCTATGTCTATGTGCGTGTTGATGAAATTGTTTGAAGGATTAATACCTATCCCTGCATTGTTTGAGTTCTTGTACCATTTCATTCTAGTCGCCTAACCTTACATGGAATGGAAGTGATCAGTTGTCAATCCTATTTTAATTGCCATACTGCCCCCTCTTACAGATTATGCACTTTGTGATTTCAATTCTTTATAATATGCCTTTTATTTTTTTCTCTTAAATACACTGCTAGAATATCCTCCTCCTCATCCCGTGGCCCTATAAAGCATGCAACTTGTAGAATGAACTTTTTTATTGAATTAAATTGGACATCTGCAACTCATGGGTATGTTGATTTTTTATGATAGTTTCATTTAAGCTGTAATAAATAGCTTGAGTAATGGTGTCGTTAGTTCGTATTGTTCTAAGTTATTTAATATGATTATAGGTTGTTTGATTCATGTATTCATCTCCATGTAGTGGGAAAAGGCTCTTGTGATATGGTGGGTGTTACCATTGTTTGCTCTACTTTTGTCAGGTTATTTTTAAGATGGTTGAGGAAAACCCTAGAGATGTTGGACATGAAATGGATGGGGTCAGCGTTGTCTATGGAGATGAATCTCTTCCACGTCTTTATGAAAATTGTCAAATTTCCTCAGACCAACTTCCTTCACAGCCAGGTAAATATTGTTTTGATTCTTTGGTTTGTTATTTATTTTAGGAATCCCATGTTCATGCTATTTTTCTTGCATTCATAGGCATAAGCTTATGGTTTTTTTACTTTAATAGGTATAGTGAGGCGTGCTGTTGCTCTTGGTCGTTATCTCCAGAATCCATTGGCAATGGTTGCAACATTGTGTGGACCTAGAAAGGAAATCATGTCATGGAAATTGAGCCCTTTAGAGAGTTTTCTCAACCAAGATGAGAAATTTGCTATGGTTGAGCAGGTCATGGTAGATGTGACCAACCAGGTTGGATTAGACATTAATTTAGCAATAAGTCATGAATGGTTATTTGCTCCATTACAATTTATTTCCGGGCTTGGTCCGAGGAAGGCCGTATCCTTGCATAGATCTTTGGTAAGGGCTGGTGCCATTTTTTCACGGAAAAACTTTCTCACAGAACATAAACTTGGTAAAAAGGTATTTGTCAATGCGGTTGGTTCCTTGCGTGTTCGGCGAAGTGGGTTGGCAGCTGGCCGCAACCACTTTATTGATTTGCTGGATGATACAAGAATTCATCCTGAATCTTATATCCTTGCACAAGAGTTGGCCAAATATATATATATGAAGAAAATGGAACAGGTGATGAAAATGATGATGATGCGCTCGAGATGGCCATTGAGCATGTGAGAGACCGGCCTATTTATTTGAAAAATCTTAATATTGATAGATATGCTTCCGGTACAAGACGTCAGAACAAAATTCAAACTTTATATGACATGAGAAGAGAATTAATTCAAGGGTTTCAGGATTGGCGCAATCAATATAAAGAACCAAGTCAGGTTGAGGAATTACATATGATTTCAGGTGAGACTGAAGAGAGCTTGGCTGAAGGTAAAACTGTGCAAGCTACAGTTCTAAGAGTACATGCTCATAAAGCAATATGTGGGCTTGAATCTGGAATTACTGGAATCCTCATGAAGGAAGACTATATAGATGACTGGAGAGATGTAATGGAATTATCTGATAGGCTACAGGAAGGTGACATGCTCACTTGTAAAATCAAGTCAATTCAAAAGAATAGACATCAAGTCTTCCTTGTTTGTAAAGACAGTGAAATGAGAATTAATCGGTTACAGAATAACCGTGATATTGACCCCTATTACCATGAAGATAGGAGTTGCTTTCAGAGTGATCAAGACAAAGCTCAAAAACAAAAGGAACTTGCAAAGAAGCATTTCAAGCCAAGGATGATTGTCCATCCACGCTTTCAGAACATAACTGCAGATGAAGCAATGGAGGTTTGTTGCTTAGCTTATTTTTGTTAAATTTTGTATTTTATTGATCTTATTAGAATGATCTTTTGATGTTGTGAGATTGTTTTGGTTGTGTTGCACCTCCGGACATGTCTTGTTAGGCAGAAGTTAGATTTTTGTTTTTGGTGACAATTTTCTTTAATGACTTCATAGTGATATTTCCTTATTTTATTCTATAAGTTCATTGACGGCTTCTTGTCTTGAAGAATAAATGAACTTTGCTTGTTTGACTGTTGGTCTTTAGAGATCGCATATCGAAATAAATCCATTGGTTTCTACTTAAAATTTGTGTGGGTTCATAGTGTGATGAACTTGGAATTTGGCACGCAATTTTGTTTCAAGTAGTTTCTGAAAAAAAAAATCTTAATTAGTTTTATTTCTTTATAAAATATTTAATGTTTAATATGTTGCTAGCTTAACTATGCCTTTGCCTTTATGCAGTTCTTGTCTGACAAAGATACTGGAGAAAGTATTATCCGTCCTAGTTCACTGGGACCTTCATATCTTACTTTAACTCTTAAAACTAGTGATGGAGTATATGCACATAAGGATATAGTCGAAGGTGGGAAGAAACACAAGGACTTTATAAGCTTGCTGCGAATGGGGAAGACACTAAAAATTGGAGACGACACTTTCGAGGACTTAGATGAGGTAAAGTTCCCAAAATTTTGTGTATGTTTTGCTTATGATTATATGGCTAACTCCTTCCCTCCGCTGGTTGTTGCTTAGGTTGTGGACAGATATGTAGATCCGTTGGTGGCTCACTTAAAGACAATGCTAATCTATCGCAAATTTCGAAAAGGTACAAGATCAGAGGTTGATAAACTTCTGAGGATGGAGAAAGCTGAGTATCCTATGCGCATTGCCTATAGTTTTGGCATCTCCCACGAGCATCCTGGCACATTTATATTACTTATTTAAGAAGTCAAAATCCACACCACGAGTATATTGGCCTCTACCCAAAAGGATTCATGTTCAGAAAAAAGATGTTTCAGGACATCGATAGGCTTGTAGCACACTTTCAAAGGTATATTGATGACCCCAAGCAAGATTCAGTCCCCTCCATTACATCGGTTGCTGCTATGGTACCAATGCCTTGCTCCGCAACTGGTGGCTCGGCTGGGCCACCATCTGTGGGCAGTGGATGGGATGGTGGTTCAAATAGTGAGGTTGGTAGAAGAGTTCACTCTTATGATAGGGATCGATCTTCTACTCCTGTTTGCAGGACAGGTATGTTGATTTAGTTTTTGAATTTAGTTATAGTTTTTTATTTCTTCATATATTCTAATTGGAGGTTGAACTAATTACATTATTTTGTCTAGTTATCTAATCTGTACGATTTTGCATTTTTTTAATCTAAATTTATGTCCTTATTTAGGACGTGGTGAGTATAGAAACAATGGAAATCGGGACGAACATCCTAGTGAACGAAGACGTGGTCTGGGTCGAGGTTCATATAAAAAGAGACGACACAATTTCAACAATGAAAGGCAGGACTCTTGGTTATGGAGGCAGCAGGTGGGGTTCTAATAATACAAAATTCAAAATTTTCCAAGAAGGAAAGCTTTTACTGTGATTGGGGAGGTGGAAGTAACGGTGATGGTGGTTCAGGTTTATATCTTAGAAAATAGTATCAAATAGAAATTCAGGTTTAGAATAGGAAACAGAACAATGAATAGTACTCGTAGAGTCATCTTATATTACCATAATATTATTACGATCTTTTTATCTCTGGGCCAACTTGAGAGTCTTTCACTTTGCAGATATTAAAAGATTTTATTAAAAGAATTGATATTTTTTTCTTCATACACAGTTTTAAGTTGAACTCCTATTATTATTGATTAAAAGTTGAAGAAGAACTTTTTAGATTATATTAAATTAATTAAATGGTTGTTAATAACATATGTTGTAAGATACGTAAGGGTCCTCCTTCCTACGAACCATATAGAGGGAAAGATACCTGTAATAATCTACCTTTTCAATATTACATCTTTGCTTCTGCTCTTACATCAACTTTCAATATTTTCAATATTAGGTTCAAAACTTTTAGACTGTGTTACTGTTAATGATTTGTGTTTGATGAAAACATTGAGGTTTTAGAGGACATTGTAATTTTTAAGCTCACGCTTATTGTGTTGGTCTCCAAATTTTATTTTTTTTGGAATTCATGGCTTACTCGTATTTTAGTTGTTCATTATGGATTTTAAATGTTACAACTATTTGTCTTTTGGCGTTTTGTTTTTGATGATTTCTTAGTGCTTAAGTGCATTTTTGAATGAAAAATATATATAATTATTTGTATGGGTTAACTAATGTTTTTAGTCTCTTAATTATTAAACGATTTTGGTTTTAGTCTTTTTCTTGATCTTTACTCTAATTAGATCCTCATCCTTTCAAAAGTTATGAGATAAGTCTTAATTGTTAATGGAGTTAATATTTTTTTGACTTGGCAAACAGAGTGCTAGATCAATATTTTATTTCAAACACGTAGTAGATTATTTAATTTAAAAAGATAAAATGATTTTCCATTTCATCTTCTTCCCGAGCACAGCTTCTCTCCCAAATCTCTACTAGAGAGGATTCTTCTCCAACATCTACCCAGATCGAGGGTCTTTTCAGGAAGAGACCCTACTATCGCTAGTTGTCGTCATGTCGCTGCTGTGAGGCTTGTTGTTGATAGATGGGACAAATTGAGGCCACGGAACATGCAAATGTTGAAGTTAGAGAGGATAACAAATTTTGTTAGTTGAATATGAAATAGTTAACAAAAATTATAGTTTGACAAAAAGAAAATTTTGATAAATTTGACATTATTTTTTACACCAAAGATATTGAACTTTTAATTTTTAATTTTTATATTTTTAATTAAGTTTTTCACTTTAGTTGAAGAAAAGATAAAGGATTGTCAAAATTTATTAAAATTTTCTTTATTAAAATATCATTCCCCATTAGTTAATGTTGGTGAAGAGTGATTTATTTTCAGGGTGAATCTTTGGGTTTACCCGTGGTTTTAATTTTGATTTTAATCATTCAATGATCGACTGCATTGCAATTTTCATATAGTACAATCTTCTTATTTATTCTTAAGATTGTTGTGGTGAATTCAAGAAATTAACTTTGTAAAATAGAGAAAATTTAGGTATTAGTATATGCTTTTTTAAATTATATTTGATACCTTGATTGTCAAGGATCCATTTGTCTGCCAAATTTGTCTATCTCAACTTTAAAACTGAATTAGATTAATGGTCTAAATTAGATTTATTTTCAAAACTAAATTAAGTATAGTATAATTTAGATGTATTGTTTTTTAATTTTGTATTCAATTTCAACATTAAGAAATTCAACTTGTGAGATTTACAAACTTAATGTCGATAAGTAAAAGTTACAAAATTTCTATTCAAAATTAATTTTCTATTCAATTTAATATAATGTCAATGAGAAAACAAAGTCATCACCTACCACTTCTAAATACATAAAGATAAAAATACAAAAAATAAGCATGAATAGGTAGTGAAACACAAACGTTTTAAACTTTCCCATTATACTCTGCAATTTGGTATTAGTTGATGCAATAAGAAAATTGCAAATAACAAAGACAAACATGACAAAACTTAATCTAACATTTACCAATAGAATGTCAACTTATTTGTCATTAGACTTAACTTCCAGGTGGATAAAGTGACAACCAGAAAGAATAAGAGTGTGGGTGATCTAGGTTTCTAAAGTTCCTTTTGGCCTTTGAGACTCAAATTATCCTTAAAATGACTGAATCGATTCCCTCTTCCTTTTGAACCCTACATTTTCGATTAGCATTCAATTAGAACAAACTCAAACAAACATAACCCTAAATGCACTCACCAAACACAAACATTCAAAATAATGAAACCTTTATGCAAATTAACCTCACTTGCAAAAATCATGATTTCAAACTGTTTGGGTGTGTCTTTTATTCTCTAAATTCTTCTACGCCGCTTTCTTAACCTTCAAAATTCGAATGTTAAAACCTTTCATAAGAAGTGTGATTCTTCCTTTCTTCCTTTAATATCAAAACTAAATCAAGTGAAATACATTTTATGAAATTTCTCATACCCCTTAAAATTGTTTAATAATTGAGCGGACTAAAAACATAGTTAACCTATTGTATTTATAAAGAAGATAAATGAGTAAAATATAATTAAAAATAGTATCAAATGATTGTAAAAGGATAAATTTGTTAATTTTATCATTTAATCGCAATTAAGCCCAATAATTAATTAATTAATTTTTATCATTTATATTACCTTTGAATTTATAAAAAACGAGTTATAATGAAATTTCAATAATGTTAGAGGATATTTATATTAACTTATTTAAGAAGTTTAAATCCATTAACACCACAAGTACATTGGGCTTTACCAAAAGGTTCGGGTTCAAAAAAAAAAATGTTTGAGGACATTGATTCAAGGGAGCTTCTCCCTACACCCCAAAGCATTTCTCCTGTACCTCCAAAACTTTCTTTATTCTCAATTTTACCCTTAAATGAAGAAAGAGAAAAAATAGTAAAAAAAAATCAACTGCACTGCACTCTTGCACCCAGTCAGCGAATCTGCTTTTGTTGTAGGCCTCTGCACCCTCAAAGAATATCAATTCTATGTATGCCAAAACGATGACAGAATCCGTTTCAAGATTTTAAGAAACAAATTTCACAATTCATTTTGCTTTTTTTTTGGTTTTGTAAGAAACAGATTTTACAATCCGTTTTATATAAATTAAATTAAATTAAAAAATACTTAAACTTTAAATTGAAAAATTATTCATTGTATTATAACTTTATCTAATTTATTTAAAGTATATGATTTTTAAATTTTAAATATATTTTTAAATTTTTTTTGTTTATTTATTATGTTTTCATATATTTTAATATATATCTAAAAATAAAGTAATATATATATATATATATATATATATATATATTTTTTTTTGTAAATAACTTTTTTAA
>Ga0214544_1002874_pt1 | contig 35924 bp, 11 predicted proteins | sample CNSS3metaG_FD_160074 | JGI IMG/M metagenome (GOLD analysis project Ga0214544, IMG submission 160074) | Root nodule microbial communities from cowpea collected in UCLA plant growth center, Los Angeles, California, USA - CNSS3 | ecosystem: Host-associated > Plants > Roots > Nodule | place: USA...
AATATAAATATCAAATACTTAATTTTTTTAAAACTTTTATACTTAATTACTTTTAATTTTATTAAAAAATATTTTAATTATTAAAAATTATTAGGTCAAAATTGAATCAAATACACATAAGTAGGTATTAAATTGAAACGAAAAAACATAAATAGGGACTAAATCGAAATCATCACAATGGCATCTGATAGTGACACTGACACGTGGCATTAATGCCACGTGGCACTGACAATGCCACGTGTCACACACAGGGACTTGACACGTGGTATTTTTAATTTTTTTTAAAAAAAAATTAAAAATTAAAAAATAAATAATTTTTTTTTAAAAAATCAAAAAAATCACAGATTGACACGTGGCACGTTGACTAACGGCGTTAGTCAACTCTGTCTGAAAGGTACCTAATTGAAGCAATTTTCAAAAGTTGGGATGCAATTGACATTTTTTTAAAACCGAGTACCTATTTGACACACTAGTCCCAAACTGAGTACTATGCAATTAATTAAACCAATAATAAATATTAAAATTGAGGACGATTTAGTTGAGTAGTGAAATATAAAAATAATTAGATATGAGTCATTTATAAATTGTTTTGTTATTTAAAATAACAAAAAAATAAAAATTATATATTTTAAAAATTTTATTATGTATTTTTTTGTAGATTCTTTTGTAAAAATTTTAATGAAAAAATATACTCATAAATTAAATTTTACAGGAAAATTTAGTAAGAATTTCTTTTTACAAGAAATCACTTGCAAATTTAAAATGATAAGAAAATTACTTATAAAAATTTGAAAGAAAAAGTAACTTCGCTGTTTAAATTAATTTTTTCACTAAAAACATCATCATGAATATTTTTTTCACGGAAGCTTGCCATGGATTTGTTCATAAGAAAGTTTACAAGCAATTTTCTTTAAATTTTAAAATTTTACGGTAACTAATCACGTACAAATAAATTTCTTATCAATCAAAATTCGTAAAAAGAATTATAAGAAATAAATTTTCTTGCAAACTTTTATAATGAATTTATAGAAATATTTCCACAAAATATGAAAAATTTTAGTAATCATCAAATAAAATAAAAAAAACACCAGAAAATCCAAGAGGATGAATTGAGAATATATGAGTACGGATCATGAACATTTCTAATCACTATGTCTACTTTACACATAGATATTTTTGTATAAATTTACATATATAAATTTAAAGATGGAAGGTAACACGTAAATAATGAAATAAAGCTATATATATATACACCTTTGTATATTTTATTATTCGTTTAATGTAATAAAATGTATCACTGTTAATGAAATCGATGTAATAATTAAAATGGTCTAATCCATCTACATATAAATTTTATAACATATCTGACTTCGAGGATGAAATCGTACTGAGAAATCAACACACTAAAAATTAAGAGATTCTGAAATTGTGAAAATAGTGACGCTTATAGACAGTCACAAAAAGCTGTACTTACGAGATAAATTAAATAGCATGAAGATAACAAATATGTTGTCATATTCTTATTCAAAAAGAAGATAAACTAAAACTCCACGAACCAGAAATCTCAGTAATCAAATTGAAACCCTGGTCAAAATCATTTCATTTTCCATCATCCCCTGAAATGGGAGAATACAACTAAATAGAGTTTGAAAGCCAACAACGCACAAAGAAAGGAGTAATACAAACCATGTGAATCAAATCAGAATACTTCGTCGAAGTCACAAGTTTCCAGCCAAAAGGAGAAGAGGAGACCATATACTTGTCATCAAGAACTGTCTTGATCTCATCATGAAACAATGTTGGTGTGGCTGGAATTTTGAGCATACAAGAAAAGGCTCAGAAACCTGCGATGACTGTTGCTGATTACAACATGTGAGGCCCAAAGGTAACTGTCCAGATTGCATATAGGAACAATTGTGGTATGTGTCATGTGACATATACTTCGGGCACATTAGAATCGGTTGAACAACCTGCAGAAATATGAGGCTTTTGATCAGGAAGCCTTCTAATAGGTTCCTTGATAAAGAAGCAAATCTTCCAAATGTGCAAATGACTAATATTAATGTGATTATGTCAGAAGGTTACTCAAATAAAGAGAAAAAAATATCTGAGATCTCCATCATGCTACCAAGTACTAAATAAAAGATTATTTAACATAATGTTTAATCCTAATGCAAAGCATGGCACACTCACATCAAAATTTTGGGTATATTGAACATTAATAAAAAGTTTATTTACTGCAGCATGAAGCAAACTCATCCAACTTGAAAACAGTAGAAGTGGTTAGCAATGACAGAAGATCCATGCTTTTTTATCTGTCTCACCCTCTGTTTCCCATATTCCGAAACTGAATGAGACTGAAGGAAATTAAAAACGAATGATTATACATTCAAGAACGAACAGTTTTAAAAATATACATCTTCGGTGATGCAATGTAATGAAAGACTCTTTCTGGTGAACCAACTAACAGAATCCTAGTATGTGAACTTGGCAACATACAAAACTAATCTGTAATAACATGGCTTCTCTCCTACATGACTCCTAAGCAAATAACCTAAATTGTGATTGATAATCTCACTTAGACAATCAACACAGGAAAATGGCAAAAAGAATCGCAGGTGTGCCATACCAGGATAGGGTTCTCAGTTTTTTCTTCTCCAGAGATATTTTCTTGCATCGACTGCAATACAAGACTAAAGGGTAACTCCCAAGAGATGTATACACTTAACGCAATTTTTCTCTCTTTTAATGTGTATGTGTATGTAAATTGTTTACATGAGCTTAACCATCAGCTGTGCGGTAAAAAGTTGCCATTACTTAAACATAGATACTGTGGAAAGATTGAAAAAGGATTAAACTACTATAACAAACATTCCTTTTCAGCTTATTACACACAGAGATACCTCACACTTACATAGCAGTAATTTAGAACATTATTGAACATAGAATAAACATAACATGTTACTTGACCTTGTGCTTGGAAATCTGTTCGCTGACCTCCCTTATGTCACCTTTGGTGAAAATTAATGCCACATTTCCCTGATTAATGAAACAAACTTAAACATTAAAACTGTCTTCAAAATTTAATGAAATTGCTTCCCTTTACTATTATTATCAAAATTATTTTCTGGTACAAGAGACACCAAAACAAGGAAGAAAAGTTACCACAAGAAGGGGGACAAGGTTAAGGAAGGCCTTGTTGCCAGTCTTTTGAGCATCCAAGATGATAGAGCGTTTCATCAGGGAGTTCTTTCCCATCACCACAACTGAATCAGCATGGAGTCCCCTCCGTATCCCCTGAAGCTGGTTTGAACCCACATTGTCAGATGAAACCACCAGTACCTGACTGTACTCTCTCAGAAGCTTCAACATCTTTGCATCATAAGCTGCCTTTGCCAGTTTCCCCGCCATTGTTGTTGATCACTATAGCTATAACAAATGAGTGGGCTCACTATATGTTGTCAAATATTTCATCGCATGGTGGTTGGTTATTAGCAGCGTCACTATTTAGCCAAGGACAACAAGGTACTTCTAAAAATCATAATTGGCAATGTAAAACTTCATACTAGCATTGTAACAAAATTGAACTCGTAAGAAATCACTGTAGGGAATTGCTAGCATTCTTCTAAACAGAAAACATGACTAAAGAAGTAGAGAAAAATGGAATATATGACGATACATGCAAAGCAGAGTCCAGAAAGCACTGCTATTGATACATTGAAAAAGTACAGAATCCAAATTCTACGGTACAAAAAACAGTGGAGAATTCAAATTCTACAAAGTCAACTTGATTGATGGTTTGCAATTCACTGAAAAACTATGTCTGACAAGTAAGAATAAAGATCAAATTCATTCTAGTATGAAATCATGCATCAACTACTATGAAACCAATAGTTATCTCCATCGACTTGTCTTTATTACCTCAAAAAGGCCAATGGTCGTTGATGTAGCTGATAATTTTTGGAGAAAAAGTGAATCTTTAACCATAAGCAAGAAAGCAGACAATAACACTAAGTAAGTGAGTTATATAATCAAATTCTAATCTTAATATTGCCTCATATCTCTATCGCAAACATGAGCGGTCATGGAAAAGTAATCATAACCATTTAGCATGGTATTCCAGAACCTGATTCGTTAGATAATACTCTTTATTGCGGAGAGGTAAGCAATGGGATACTTCCATTGTCAAAGAACTCACAAACGTACAACAGGATTGACCAATTTCCCTTCGCTGAAGGCAAGAAAATTCTAAACTCCATTCACAATCAAATAGAAAAGCTAAAAATCATTCCATTAAATTGAATCAATTTATAAATAAACTCTTAATCTCAATTGAAGAATTTCTAATTCAATTTGAAGTATAAAATACTAATTCTTCGATGGCATTTATCTTTGACGGTTCTACCCTATTTTTTTATCTGGGTGCCAATAATTGTTGAGCAAAGTACACACTTCAAACACAATACTATACTTAATAAGTGAAAAAAACCCTTCCAAAAATTCAATTTGTTTAGTGATAAATGCAGGGACAAGTTACATACATTGTTTGTTGTTTCAGCAAAACCAATCCCACTAAATTGTGATAAAAGGTTTGACCCAAAAACAAAATATGGTATGTTTGAAAATTTTAATTAAGTAGACTGGTTTTGCATAAACAACAAAAACCGGTGCACTGGTTTGATAGAAAAATAAGGCCAAATTATACGTATGTTGGTCTGAAAGTTTATTTCAATTCAGTATTTTTGGCCACCAGTAGTCGTCGCAGCTAAATCAACAGTAGCAACTAACCTGTTGAAGAGCGAAGTCCAGCAACCGCGATAGAAGAGGGAAGTCGCGGTGGCAACGGAGATTCAGCGGCGGAGCCAACACCAGCACGTCAATGGGAGGCTATCTCGACGGGACGACACAAACCGCGCGACAACACTACGGTTGTTGTATCGTTCCGCACAATGCAATTGCATTGCTATGATTTTCTCCGAACATTGTCTTTTTTTTTTCAGATGGATACTCTTTTTTTTTCTTGGTTGGCCCAATCAAGAGTAATGATATTATGATAACTTTTTTCACTAATAATATTTTGACCTTTTTTCTATTTTGTATATCACTATTTTGTTTTTGTTATAACAGTATGACAATACAATGTTTAAAAATTTTAAGTTTAAATACCTTTTTGTTACTTATTTCGTAGTGTTTGTTGCGGATGATCCTCATTTTGACAGAATGTTTAAAATGGTCATTATTTTTATCAAATGTTTAAAATGATCCTCATTTTCGCGATTCGTGTTTTATTTGGTCCTTTTCTGTAATGCCGTTGAAATCATTAACAGAGCATTGTACAAGTGGCACAGTTTGTATTAGGATGTGTTATGTGTACTGTACATATGTCTAATTAACTTAATTTTTTAATTTAGGGGAAATTTTGCAATTAGGGAAATTTCTTCATCTTCGTCTTTCTTGAGCTCGGATTTGCAGATGAATCAGCTAATACTTGTCATTTCATAATACTTGTCATTTCATAATTGGATTGCAGTTGCAGCTTAGGATGAAATTACAGATTGGGATGAAATTGCAGAGCAGTTTAGAATGAAATTACAAATTAGGAGGAGGCCATGATAGCAGCTACAAACGTCTTAGTTATTTTTTGGAATTTCTGATATAAAATTCATTATTGATGTACTGCATTTTGACTTTCCTTACCTTTCGTTCAATTTTACTTTTGCTAAACATTGATGTAGTGCATTTTGATGAGGATAAATTAATGTTATGAATTTAACTTCTTTCAAACTTAGATCAATTTAATTTTTCTCAAGGTCACTTACTTCAATGCTTAGATCAAAATGTCATTTTGAAAATGTTGGAACTAATATCAACATAATCAAACTAATTCATTTTTTCATTTAAGAATAGTACAAAACAGATTGAACTTTAAAAGATTACACACAATAACATGACGAATAATACAATAACAACACAAGCACAAGTGAACCCTATTACTAATTGCAATCTCTTCTCAGCAATCTTCAATGATTTCTTCAAATCATTAATCTGCCTCATTTGTGTCATGATGATGACATCCTTTTCATCAACACCACTATTTGAAAAAGTTGCAGCCCACATGATTGGAACACCATTCCACTCTGTAAATTAATAAGCCAAAAATTAAAACCAATTTATTATTAACACAAAAATAAAAACAGATTGTACCCAAAATTTTCTACCAATATACCAATATTCTTTGGAATTCTTGTCATCCTCAAAATTGTCATCTTTCCGTAGCTACAAATCGGGGTTAATCCATTTCTTGTTGAACCACCAACAGTGCACTAAGTGATACAACACGGTTGCCTCCAACGATTACAACCAGAGATAAAGGAAGAAGATTGGGACCGTAACATACCTATATAATGGGATTGCAGGAAGAAGAAGATTGCAGCAACACCAATTGGGAATGAAGGAACAAGATTGTCAAAACTCACCAACTGCCCAAACATTCCTTACAAAAACCCTAGCTCACTTATTTATCCCCAAATATCTAATTACTCACACCTGTACAGTACACGTAACACACCCTAATACAAACCGTGTTACCTGTACAATGCTCCGTTAATGATTTCAACGACGTTACAGAAAAGGACCAAATAAAATACGAATTGCGAAAATGAGGATCATTTTAAACATTGGGTAAAAATGATGACCATTTTAAACATTATGTCAAAATGAGGACCATTTGCAACAAATACTACGAAAATGAGAACCAAAAAGGTATTTAAAGCAAAATTTTATTAGCTCACTTACGTTACTAAATTATTATAGAAAATTGTTAGATAATATATCTAAAATAAAGTGTATTACCGAAAATTGTTAACACATAATAGATGAAAGATAACATAAAAAGTAATTTGGATTCTCTGTTGAATTTTTTGTGCTATTCTTCTATAGTGTCTTCATAATACATTGATTATCACTAATTTTGATATTTTAAAATATATTAAAAAGATATTTAAAATACTAACACAATATATTTTTAATGCAAACTAGTAAAATAAATCAGTAAAGAATCTGATTCGATAAAAAACACTTACTCCATGGTTTTGTTCCTAATAGTAATTTATTAGTAATTTATTATACTACAAGTGAAAGGATTTTTTATAGGGATAATCAAGATTTAAGATGGATGATATATACAGAGGTGGATTTAGCTGAAGTGTTATATTAGGATGATGAGGGTTTTGAACTTACACATCCCTCCCTAAAAATAAATGATCTATAAACTGCTAACATTATTGCTTAATACAATGGACATTAAACTAATCTACAATCTCTCATTCTTCTTCTTTGGCCTTCCTTTTCCACTCCTCTCTACGCTTCACTATGATAGGATACCTCTTCTGCGTCCTAGTGGTTGGGAAAAACACCAACTTGTCTTCTTCTGCAGGAAACCAACTGCCATAAAAGGGAAATAACAAAAACAAAAAACATATCAATACCATTTAAAACTAATGTCTGGTTTACAAACATAAAAAAAAAATTAAACTTTACAACGTTAAAGTCTGCTAATAGTGATTGATACTTTGGTTTGCTGCAGTACCTGTAACGGGTTACAATACGGTGAAGGAACACAGAGAGAACCACTCTGGCAAGTTCATAACCAGGGCAAAGACGTGGCCCTCCTCCAAAAGGGGTATATACATTCCCAGGGCTTGTTGCTTCTGATTTACTCTGCATTTTTATACATAACCAAGCAACTGATACTAAGGCTGATTCAACACACAGCAATGAATTATGATATATGTGTGTGTGTATATAGAGAGAGAGAGAGGGAGAGAGAAAGACCTGCCATCTCCATGGATTGAAGGTTCGCGCATCTTTGTAGTGATCAGGGTTTAGATGTACAGCACGAAATGAAGCAAAGACCCTCCATCCCTTTGGAATAGTGTAACCTATTTTTGTTACAAGGGAGGAATTAAATTGTGATATGATATCTAATTTCTCTGTAATTATAACTGGTAATTAGTACTTAGTAGTTGGTTGATACCTTTTATGTTTATGTCTGTCATTGCTCTTCTAAATATTCCACCAATAATGTTTGCAACCCTCAAAGTCTCATTCACAACCTATATTGTGCACAAGATTAATAATGATAATATTAATAATGAAAAACTTGATAGAATAGAACCTGTTTGTGCATTTTGTATCTGTGATTAGTTTTTGATGCAGCTGAATAAGAGTTAAAATAATCTTACGCATTGAGTAAACGCCATTGACTTGTAATCCGTCCACTCCAGTGGTTCCTCTGGGTGACTCTTTTTGGCTCTGATATGATCATGCTCTTCCTGCCAAAACAACACACAGAACTCCCCCATCAAACCCTCTAGTTTAGTTGTACTTGTACTTCATAATAATTGCAGAAGCGATGCAACAATCGGTTCAATAATTAATCACAAGATCTTCTTTTAGTGTTATGTACGGTTTAATGCTATTAATTGAAGTTGTGCAGAACCAAAAGAAAGTTATGCTGTAGACTGTAGTAACAGTGGGACCAAATCAGTGATACCATACCATCATCATCTTTCACTTAAGATGGACCATTTCATCATAATTATCCTCGAAATCATCATAACACGATTTAATTTCTCGTGCCATGGGAGGGGACCATAGACATTACTCTGTAACAAAATAGAACCAGTTTTCCACATACCAAACACATATATGAAATGACTCACATGCCCCTTATGTGACAGTTCCGGTCAAAACACAAAGTGTGATCACTGTTGAGATTATTTTTCTCTGAATTTTTGCGATGACAAATTGACAATTGGCAGCAAAAACTACGAAGCGTGCAGTTCGGGTCTAATAATTTTGTCCGTTGGTTCGAAGGATTTGACTAGAGTTTTCGATAGATACCCCTTTAACTTTGACCGTGTCTCAACATAGCTTCTGTTATAAGCTGATTAATTTCTATAACAACGTCGTTAAGCGATAAAAACATTTTTTTTAATGTTGTCACCACATCGAGAATATCAACAGAAGACTGCTTACAATTTAAAGACACACCTACTTATTCATATCAACTTTGAGTAACGAGAAAGTTTACGAATCAATTTTTATGTGAGTTTAAAAAGAGTCTCGTTTGATGATTGTTCTGTGGAAGAAAAATGCACGAGTTACAAGTTTCAACCCTATTATTAACCGCGTTGTAAAGTTCAGGCAGAGACATCCTTTGACCACAAGCAAGTTTCAATTTCGATGAAAACAATTAGACGTGCACAAAACAACAAAACCACCCATCAAATCTTTTGCTTTCCTTGTCTCACCGTCAAAAGCAAACCTCTCTCTACAACTTTTTTTCGAATAATGAGTACTAAGTTTGATTAGCAGCTATTTACATATCACGACACTAATTTTATTTTTTTTATTTTCACTTTTAACTGTGCATTCATTAGTAAATAAATGTGACTGCAGAAAATATATATATATATAGGCCAATCTAGAGTAGGGCAATGGTGAGTATAGAGATAACGAAAATGAGATTTGAAAGGCGACCACACCACATGAAGGGTGGTCATGGACATGGACATGCACACGATGGTGGGGTAATCCTAAGGAAGAAGCTACATCTATATGGTCCACCACCCTAGAAATTCATTAGAAATATCGAAAAATAAAGAAAAAAAATTATGTTTATGACGACGAACCTTGAGTTGTGCCAATGCTAGAGGAGTCTCCGTGAGGAACTTGACGGCAAGAGTCATTATGGTGGAGGTGGTTTCGTAACCGGCGACGAGCAAAGCCAACATAAAATCCACTATTTCCTCGTCGGAAAAGTTGTTGCCGGAGGCCAACAATGCCCCTAGCATGTCATTCTTTTTCTCCTCCTTTACGCTTTCTTTTCTTCTCTCCCTCACTATCAACGTTAATGCCTCTGCCACCTTCGTCCTCGCCTGCACCATTACACATTATCTCAAACAATTCATTTATAAACTATTTTATGTTATTTAAATATATTTAGAAATGAAAGAGCTAGCATGCACCTTGATGGCTCTGCGGTAGGTGGTTGAAAAGAGAGGCAATGGAAGAGTGAAAAATCCTTCGATGACAAGAACGTACTCTTTCCTTAGAGTCTCAGTCCATTCACCTGGATCAAAGCTCATCAACTGTTTCACTGTCAACTCAAACGTTATCTGCAAGTAATCCAACACACCTAATCAATTTTTCGTTTAATAATATATTTAAATTATTGGCGTGGCGTGTATATGAATGTGTGTGTGTGCCCATACATAAAACCATAAAAAATATAATATTCAATAACATGTCACATGAACAACAAAATCATACATGTGCATGCTAACCTATAGTTTATATAAGGAATGATTAATATTCTTCTGCATCCGTAAACCCATGGGGCCTCGTACGCACGGAACTGGACACATTATACCAAACCATGGAATCTGAGTCACCAACTCCAGTTCCATTTCCATCACGTAAATCACACTCACATGCCAACAATCAACCCACAAACTTTTAACTAAACAAACTTTTCAGCACCATTCAACCAAAGAAATAAACAGTAAAAAGTTAGAACCAAAAGGGAAAAAGAAGCAGACAACAACGCCCCTGATGAACTTTGAACTCAATAAACAAAACAAAGAAAATCCAGATAAACATTATGAGGCGCAAACAGCTGGTCCACCACCTCCCCATTATCACTCACGATCATATCGTGGTGGCAAGTGAGCTCCACTCGAACGATTCACGGCCCGCTTGACTCACTCACTCAATTTTGGGAAAGCTATATCAAATTCATTTCCTTTTCCATGTGAAAATGCTTCAGTTATCGATACATCGTATATATAACAGATATGGAAAACAGATAGAAATCTTATATATCCGAATAAGATAAAGTCGTTATAAGCTATAAAACTCTTACTATTCATAACATTGTTGGAGCTCAACAATCTCGTACCAGTTGAAAAATGAAAACAGCGATAACAAGCTGACCTTTTTGGCTTCTTCCATGAGAAAAACCCGGTCGGACCAGGAATCGAGGTTGAGCCGGATGAGACGGTCTATGTCAACGAGCAAGTGATTCTTGATGATGGAAGAGTTGGCGAAACTCATGGTGAGGGAGTGCATTCTCTTGTGGAGAGAGCCCTTCATGAGAAGAAGAGAGTGTTTTCCGAGGAGGTTGGATATGGAACCGGGGTAGCTGCATTCGAAGAGTTTCCCTTCGTTGAGAAGAATGAAGCGGTTGGTCTCCGGGTCTGCGGAGAAGACGGTGGGTTCGCCAAAGACGTGGGTGGTAAAGATTGGGCCGTAGCGGTGGACGCGGTGGTCGATGAATGGTTCGGGGTTGTCGGTCTTGTAGGCTGATATGAGCTGGAGGGTCTCTCCGGCGAAGGGGAGGCCGAGGGTGCCCGGAGGGAGGCGGAGACGGAGGCGGCGGTATCGGGATCGGCGGTGGAGGAAAAGGAAGATGGCGGAGATGAAGAGAAGGATGAGCGGTGTGATGAAAGATGCCATTGGAGTAATAATAGGAGAGTGATGGTACTGTGTGTATGTGTATATATATACAGGAATGTTATGGTGTATGGTGTGTGTAGGAGTACTATATAGCGAGTGGTGAATGAATGGTGATGTTTTCGAGAAAGAAATTGATGGAGGGAGAAGAGGGAGCACACGGGGGTGTCTATGGAATGTGTGATATGAGAATCTGAAAGGAGTGATCTTTTGGTATGTCAGCTACTTTCTTCTTTCCTCTTCTAATTTTCTACTAATTTTTGTTTTCAAAAATATCACTCTCTTTATATATATTTTTTAACGATAAATATATTATAGTGAATAGATTTAAATAATTAAATTTGTGAAACACAAAGGAATGGATTAGTTTGCATTCCACTTTTGGAGATTTGGGGAATTCTTTAACTTGAACCATGTTGACGATAGGAGGACGAGGGTAATGTTAGAAATTTAAGTCTAAGTCTAAGTCCCATATTGACTAAAAATGAGAAAGTAGAGCATTATATAAGAATCAAAGACTCATAAACCCACTCTATGGTTAATACCGGCTCTATGGTCCTAGTATCGAAAGTCACATGACAGTGTGGGTCAGGTAAGCGTGTCCCGTACAAAAAAGGGCAAAAAATGAATACTCGTGATTGAAGGGACTCATCCTTAAAGGGGAGGTTCGAGATAACAGAGATGAAATAGAATGCCACAAAAACAGTTTGTAAGATGAGATTTACAGTTTATTTATATATTATGAAATTGTCTTATCTCTAATCGATTAATGTAAGACTTGTAACGGAAATGACACATCTAATACTTTAGAAAATATCGTGCAATATTTTGGATTAAAAAGAAGCAATTTTTTAATAGGTGACTACTTTGTAACACGTTAGATCTATGATGAAGAAGATGGTGATAGTCAAAATATATGGGCATTTTCTTGGAGACTGATGCAAGGGTCACACGTGCTCCCAAACTTGACGAACTATGGAAAGCCTGAAGAGGAGTGTAGCACTCTTTTGTTTATGATGCTATAAATGAGTAGCATAGTACACAAAGACGGAAAAGTTTTCCTCCTTCCATGGCTTCTAGTGATGTGCATGTGTGTGGTTTTGCCCCACAATATAAAAATAAATAAAAATGGCCAAAAATTCAATGCACAACATATTAGACATAATTAGTAGACTGTGTGACCTATGTTTATCTAACATGGTGAATTCGCTTATTGCCTAAAAAGTGTGTTTTTGATATGACTTTTTCCAAAGATATGAAGTTTGGCTCCAAACTTATGAGATGCAATTGTATAAATGTGTTTTTCTTCTTTGTGACATATTTTATACTTTGATTTTATATTTTATATTCATTTTAGATATCATCTTCCCTTATATATCCATACACTTATTTGTAAGATTTTTAGTTCTATAATATTGTTCATAGTCAAAGAAAGTTCATAAAATAGAATGCAAAATGTATTCTAACTCTTAGTCATAAGCTTGACAAAAAAGAGTTGTAATAATTGAACCGGATTAATACACCTATCATAAACCTTCTATAATGTCTAATTTAAACTTCTGAAAACACTTTCTCATCCAATGTTTCATATAATGTTGTTGACTTGTCCTAATTCATACTTGATTTGATGACACTAGTGGTTTTGTTTGGTACACGTGATCATAAAAAATAAAAAATAAAAAATAAAAACAAAGAATGTCATATATCACACAATAGTAAAATTCTGGCCTCCCTTCAATTATTTGCTATTTGCAGTGACCTGTAAAAAATTAAAAATAAAAAAATCTTGTCGGCGTACATGTAGTTGCATTTTTTAAGTTTTTTTTTTTTTTTTTGTAAAGAAGGTTAAAAAAAGGAAAAATCCAACTTTGTTTAGATTATTTGTGGTTTCAAAGATTTGTATACAATGTTGTGTCATGAGTTTTTAAATTGATTAGTAAAGGAAAAAAAATCTTTTTTGTCCGTTTTTTCAAAATTATTTTATGTTTATCCATTTCATTACAAAAGATTCTTTTGCGTTGTTTTCTTCTTCTTCTTTTTTCAGCTTTTGTGATTACACGTGTAAACTTTTCTCAGGCAAAATCACAATGCTTAATCTAATTTAGTCACAAAAATGCATGTTTGATTTCGCATTTGGTCAAGTTAAACATAGACTCATAATTAATATCTTCTTAATAATTTCACAACGTTATTTAAACAAATAACATAATAACACAAATAATATAGACACAAAATCTTTAAAATGGTGCTTAAAATACGAGTATTTTTATTATTTCTTTCACATAAATAACATTGCGAAAATTTTTCACTAAGTTTCAATATTTTATACACAAAAATATCAATTTTTTTCTTATATTTACATAAATTTTTCAAGAATTAATTCATTTACATTTAAAATTTTAGTTACATTTCTATTATACACATTTATCTTTTAAGTTCATTTGAATAATTACTCTATGTATACACTACCTATTTCTTGTCAAAGTTGAATGATTTTGTGTATTCTTACACATGATATATTGCAACTTATTAATGTTGCACCAATAACGTTATATTCTTTATAGTCATATAGTCACATAACCTAATATAATTCTACATTTGATTTCTTCATCCAAGAATCACATGAATCAACTCCTTTGTAATATATAAATCCTTCAAATCACATTATGGAGAGAGTTTTTAAAAGAGTGTGATGAAGAGCAAAATGACATATTAATTCAACTACATGGTCCCCATGAAGGGACATGAAGTTCTCTACCCACTAGACAAACCACACAGATTTTTTTATCACCAACACGTAACCCACTTATATTCTCCATACATATTTCAAAACCTCTTCTTTTTATTCTATTGATAAGGCTTGATAATAACTCTATCATCATATATATGTGTTTATTTGTTAGAGATCACAGACTTAAATTAAGTCAATAGTCATATTTTCATAGGATGTATGATTCCCTTCCTAATCCTAATGTAATAAAAAATGTGTTTTTTTCTAATTAAATTTTACAGTAGTATCATGTTAGTGATTCATGATGATATGCATGTTTTGTATACTTAATTTTGGAATTTTTTTTTTTATTTCTTTGGTTACATTTTTTGTTGTTCTCTGGATTGTTTGACTTGTTTTATATTCACAAGTTTAGTTACATCGTTAAGGTACTTCTCCTCTTATATAACAAAGTTAATTTTACTATTTTTCCTTTGTGTGTGTGGTTATATTCAAATAAGTGTTCTAAATTTCATTGAATCAAATAATTTATAGGTCACACATCTGATTATCACTATTTCCTTTTAATATCTTATTTATATTTTATTTTTGTTATATGAGTTTGCCTATCAATCTTAAGTGTCCAAGTGCATAAACCCTTAATTGACTGTATTATAAGAGAATTTATCATCTTATTTATTGTTTTTGATCCTTAGTTTATTTTTTTAATCATTCCAAGAATTTGTTTTTTAAACAATTTTCATTATAATTCAGTGGTTTATCAGTCTAATATTTAACAAGTTTATTTTTAATTTTGAATGTATTTTCTCTCTTATCATACCTTTAATTATAATTTTTTTGTATGATTTTGTTCAATGATATATCAACTTATTTATAGGACACCTTTTTAGTAATTTTTAATTTTTTTAATATTTTTATTTGTTGATTATTTTCATCACAAACAATATTATTTGGATGATTTTTTATATAATTATATGTTTTATAATTCGTTCTCATAAGAAAAATGTTATCACTACTATTTATAAACATGTTTCATTTATTATAATATAATAAATTTTTTCATAAATATTTCTTATCATTTTCAAAATTAATAGATGTGTTTTTATTTTTATGAAATTGTAGTTTTGTGTAATTGTTTAATATATATATATATATATATATATATATATTGTTTTTTTTCTTTGAATTTTTTTCTTGTTATTTTATATTTTAATTTGAGATTTATATAATTATTATTTTTCTTAATATTTGAAATACAAAAGAAAAAAATAATATGTTATTTTAATAGTGAATATTTTAATTATATCATAATTCCTTTGTTGTGAAATTTTATATAAAAATAATTTAATTAATATTTGAAATAGTAAAAAAATATATGAGTATTCTCGTTATTAGGTGAAGATGGAAATGATAAAAATTCTAAATTTGAATATAGGAATAAAAATGAACTTTTATCGTGGAAATGAACATGGAATAATGAAACTCACACACACGCCCATTTCATATCTTGTCATCCCTACCCATTAAAATCCAAACATATGGAAGTAATATAAATTCATTTGTCACTTTTTTTTTTCTTAAGCAAATTACTATTCTTGAAACAAAAGTGCACTTGAAAATTATTCATTGCAACTCAGAAAATGTCATCCTCTAGAATATTACCTAAAATTTCAAAAGTTGGATTAAAATCATCTTTTCTAACTTTCATATTAAGTCTTAAATATTAAAATAAGATTTCTTTCTTAATCAAACATTCGTGAAGTAGCATTATTTAACACTATAACACAAATTAAAAATCACCTCAATTTTGAATATAAACTTTCTTTCTATTGTTTTAAACTATTTCCATCCTTAAATTACCACATTTTAAATTTTAGGAAAATAGAAATTGTCTAATACTTAGTTTTTAGTGACATATTCGTTATTTTGTATTGAAATATATTATCAAACACTGTTAAAAAAAATAAAATACTACATTTATTTCAGAAGGTGACGTCATTTAAAATGTATTTATTACTATTTTTAAGATTCTTAATTATATTTAAGTATTATTAAATGTGGATATTTTCAGTTGATTTTTATTGAAAAAATATATATTTTTTATTAATAACTCAAATTTTCTATACTTTTTTATTGGGTTGTTGTTGCTTAATCTTTTTGGTGACGTAAATGTTATTTTATTTTATCATTTTGTTTATTTGTCCGTGACATATTAAGATACATGAACAGTTATGATTAATATAAAAATAATAATATATTTAATATAAATGGTGAGTGATTTTTATTATTCTCATTCAAAATAAATTGAATAACAATAAGATTATCTTGAATAATGGTTACATGGAAGCCATAGCTAAATACGATGATATTGTTATTTAGTACGTTTTTTCATAACAATAATGAAAGTTACCCGTTTTACTTACTATCATTTTATATTTATCATGATTATTTTTATACTTTTTACTATGTAAAATCAATTAAAAAAATGATGAGACAAAAATAATAATTACATTATTTTAAAAAATTTGACGAGAAAAATTCAGTTAAAAATATAAAAACTGAGATGAAGAAAAATTATTGCACATGTAGCATATTTTATGGTAGAATAGAGGGGTTTTTTTTTTCATCTCGTTTTCTTTTTATTTTTTTTCAACCAAACATTTTTAAAGTTTACATTCATTCACTCTCTTTCCATTTATTTTATTGAACAATGATAAATATACAATTTTATTTTATAGTATTTATTAAACGCTTATTTTTGTTTTTATTTTTCTTCTTATTGCACTATATATTAAATTTATCATTTTTATTCTTTCTTTAAATATATATATTAAGTATTGATCATTATACTTTTGGAAAATTTTCATTTTTTTTTTCTATTTGATTTATTCTAAATTGAGGGGAGGGGGGGAATAAATCTAATTTGCCACATCATGTATAAAGCATCGTTTTTTTTATAGGAGTTAATTGTTTTTTATACGACAAATCTGGGTTTTATTTTAAAAGGACTGTGAATAGGGTTAAGTTGTGTTTTGTATAGAAAATTTTATTTCGAATAAGTCATAAATCGAATGCATAATTTCAAATAAAATCATACTAAAATCGTCAGTGATGTATACGATTTCAGATTAAAGTCTCTGACATATATGATCTCAGAAATCGTATATTCCATTTAGGTTAAATATATTTTTAATCCCTTAACTTTTAGTGAATTTTGAAATTAATTCATTTTGAAATTTTAGATCAATTTAGTCCTTTATCTTTCGAAATACAAGGATTTATTCTTTTTAATCAAATTTTGTTAGGTTTATTTAATGTTTTGTACGCATTTTAGGATTGTAGTTGAGTTGTTTATAATGTTTAACACATTTTTCCTTTGGTGTTTAGTCAAATATTATTATGAAATGCGTTTAAAATATTAAATAAACTTAACAAATTTTGATTAAAATGATTAAATTCATGTATTTCGAAAGATAAAAAATTAAATTGATCCAAAAATTCGTAATAGACTAATTTCAAAATTTACTGAAAGTTAAGAGAACAAAAACATATTTAACTCTTTCATTTATAACTTCTTCAAAATAAAATTGTAGATACAAAACCAGACTTAACACTATTTGTCATTTTTTTAAAATAAATACAAATTAATAATATAAAAAAATTAAACCGTCTTATAAAACGCTTAAAGCAGCATAGGTAGGTTTGTGATTTAGAGACAGAATTTTTTAGTTGGAACATAGGAATCTGCAAAATTGGGAATGCTGCTTCAATCACTATGTGTATTAATTATTCAATTATTTCAAAATTTCTGCTTCAATCCTTCACCACACTCTACATTCACACAAAACATTGATTTTTTTTAGTAAACACTGTACCAATACTATTACAAAACCATATTACTTTTATTATTTAATCGCTGATTATATTATATAATGTTATTGCAACCCCAATAAGACCTCCGTCAACATCTTTAATCTGTTCGTCTATAATAGCTGTTTTCATGATTCTATCATGTAATATAATTTAATTGCTCCATTTTCTCACTCTAAGAAGGCAAAATGTGTCTATAATAATGTTAGTGGAGTAGTCAAGAGTATAATAATTGCACAATAAAATGGATGAGTCTATTTCAATAACGTATTATTTAAACTTTATACATTTTTTTTTAATTTTTATTTCTGTTTTGAAAAAGTTTCTAGACATTGTTTAAACTTTCTATGTCATACACATATTAGATGTGAAGTTAAATATTAATGAATAATTCGATAATAATTTGATAATAAATGTCATGATATATTGATGACAAAATATATCTAAAAAAAATTTTTTATGATAAATTTTAAAAAATTATAATATCATATCAAAGTTAACTTTAAACTTAATTTAACTATATAAAACTTATATAAGATAAAATTTGTACCAGTTATATTATAAATTTATTTTATATATTTATTCAATAAAAGATATTTAACATAGATGATTCACCGTGAGATTGACATCATGAATCTTTATAAAAGGTTATAGTATATTTTTTAATTTAAAATTTTAAGAGTTTAATTTAAAATTTTAAAAGGTTATTAAATTTATAATTTTTTTACTAATTGTTCAAAAAATTTATTTCTAATTCATACAAGAATGAGGCTCACATTTTATATTCGTGTTCTTAAAAGTTAATTGTTTAAACAGATATTAATTGTTTCATATAAAAATATGCAGTAATAATTGTTTATTTAAATGCGCAACCATTATAAATAATGAAAATACAAGGTAAATATGTTATGTATGTACTTATAGAGATATGTAGTAGTAATTGTTTATTTAAATGTACAACCATTATAGAAAAACGTAGTAATTTTTACTTACTATCAAATGAACAAGAATAAATACGATTGGTTTCTGTGTTATAAATACGACTTTCCATTTTTGGTTAATAGAATAAATTTCATTAACACAAACATTTGAAGGCCATTATTAGATGCATGGTAGCTGTTTGTAAAAATGCATTATGTAGTGTGAAGATAGAAGTGGGTGTGGTGAGAGAGGAGACACGTGGTGATCTCTTTCGCATTTTCCGATGTCTACCCACTTCTCCGCACGAATGCTTCCTTTTTTTCACTCTCTCACTGCACCTTTTTTTCTTTCTTTCTTTCTTTTATCCAAATAAATAGCACTTCACGTGCAATCACATCTTCTCATAATTCATTGACTTTTGACCTTTTCTTATATGCATTCACTGTTTCACACCCATCTCATTCATATGCTAATCATCTTTTCTCTCTGCATTTCTCCATCTTTCACGTTTCTATTCCCATTTTTGTTGCTGTAAAATGGATTCTGCAACTCCCATGTCACTACCCATTTATGCTACATCTTCCAATTCAACGCTTGCATTTTCTTTAAAAGTTCGTCGCATCTAATTCTAAAAGTCATTTTATGTACATTGAAGTACAAATTTTATTTTTAAGTTCTAAATTTTGAAACGAAATTAAAATTTGTTTATATTTTAAATTTTAATATGATTTGATTCTCAAACTTTAAAAATAGATAAATATAATTATTTTTATATTAAATTTTTTTTGACAAATTAAATAATATTTTAAATTATTATTTAAATTATTTATATCGTTTAACATGTTTCAGTTCAAATATAAATTATTTATAAAGATATCAATTTGACCAATAAAAACTGAGCCATGCGGACGAAGGCCAAATCAGAACAATCTTATTGGAGTTATGGCTGGCCTAATATATCATGTTGATATCCTTTGTTTCTTTGATTTGTTTTATCTTTCCCACATGCTTTGTGTTTCGTATGTTATTTGTGAAGTGCACGTAATTTCTGTTCTTTAATGTTATCTTTTGAGACCTTGATAGTCAATACATTTTTGTCAAAATTTCCAATTGAGTTGTATTAATAACTATAACAATTACAAAAGTTTGTAATTTACTGTTTAATTTTTATTACAATGAAAAAATAAATAAATAATAGACTGTAAGAAATTAATTCATACTTATTTTTTTTTAATCAAACAATGTACCTTTAGTTTTATATTTATCTCTTTCTAATTTATATTTTTCTATTTACTTTTTTTCTTCTTCTTTATTCTCTGGCAAACATGCCTGCAATTTGACCGAGTGTTCTTTCACTTCTTAACATTCTCTTGTCGGCTATTTACCATTTCTCGTGTCGAATCAATGAAGTTTCTCCATTCTCCCTCTCCCAAACTCTTGATCGAAAGTGACTGAAAGTTGAAAAGGAAAAAGAAAAGTTTAACGTGGTTCCACTTTTGTTAGTTATCCTCCCACATCTATAAAGGAAAACAAAAAACAAAAACAAAATGGGTACAATAAAACTTTAGCTAAAGAATCATCCGTAGTGGCTTTTGATGAAATTTAAGGTATCATAATACTAGAAGTTATAAGGTTGGTTTAATAAAGCAGAGAGAAATCGTGGATTTAATCTCCTAATAACAAGTTGTTGATATAAAATTAGTTTGATGAATTTAAAATGAAAGATAAAATAAGTTGTAGGTTCAATTTCTCTCCTAACAAACATTAACAACATCAATAAAATTTAAGTTCAACTCATACGAGATTTACTCTTCTCTTAACCTAACACTTTAAGACAATTATTTTATGCGTTTTTATCCTTATATGTGTTTAAGTTTCACATCAATATATTTAACTTTCTCATTTTTACTTAATGTGGAACTTAAACTAATACTTGAATTCTCAAATATTTTTTATGTCGCTATTAGTTGCATTTGATTTAATAAAGGAGAATTAAGAATGTAAATCATGATTACCAGCACACAAATTCTTAGATCACGGTGATGTGTGCATTACTAGAGTATACGTTAAGATGGGTAACGTGTAGGTATGATGCGAAGCTTTTTCCATTTTTGATGATGGTGATGGGTATATATTCCATTGGGGTGCAACCTCCGACATGAACATGTGTTAATAATGGCTTTTCTTTCTCTCAGTTCTCACATCAAACACTTGATAATAAGCAATTTGTGATTTATGGATCGATTCGATCCCATTCTTCTTACGGTCTTTACAGCCTATGAGGTTATTATGGTGAGAAAAAAGCAGTGTAATGATGGGTGTGGAAAGTGGTTTACCTTTAATAATTGGAGGCAGATGAAGTTTTTATGATATCACATCACCCAAATGAGATACATGTTACTACTGGGCCATAACACTTCATATACTACCTCTACTGCATGTGACAAAAGGAAGGGCTGCTTCCCATCATAGCTCCATCTTTCTCTTTCTTTTCGACGTTTGCTTTGCGCTTTGTCGATATAGTTGAATCGAAATAGTGAAGGAATTAAAAGTCTCACATCAATTAAAAATAAGATTAATTCATAATATATAAGTGAGTGCAATCTTTATCTTATAAACTAGTTTTATAAATATTTTAATATTTTTCTCTACATAGATACTACAGATATGTTCATTAGAGAAAATTTTGTTTCAGTTGTGAAGAAATTAATGAAGATGATTTAAATAAGCAAGTCTATCGATGGTAGAGGTTGGGCCGAAACAACTTTGCATTACTCTATTTTATACACCTGGTAGTATAATTTTGTTTATATACAGTGTAATTTTTAAAAGATTTTTCCACGTAGATTTAATGAGAAAAATTAAACATTCTAAAAATTTATTTTATTTATTCATAATTTGAGAATAAAATGAACCTCATTGAATAGTTATATATAAGTATTTATTTAAAAATACTTTATATATTAAGAATAAAAATAAATTAAACGTTATCTATAATAAAAATAGCCCAGTGTATGAATTGGGCCATGCATTTGATAGATAAAGCTTATGCCCAATGTGCTTAAAGGCCCGCACGGCCATATTAGGGCACTTTCTTCATGTATCTTATCAAATTTATTCCTGCACTTCATTATTCTGAATTTTATTTTTCAGAATTCACTAAATTAATTCTGAAAATATTTTTCCCAAATAAGAGTGTTTGGGTTTCTGGTGAATGTCTTTCAGAAAAATATTTTCGAAATTAATTTAATGATTTACGAAAAATAAAATCCAAAATGAAATGATGAGGTGCATAAAGAAATTTGATTGGGTACAGGAAGCAATTTTCAAAAAGTAGGTTGAAGAAGACCAAGAAAACACACGTACACTTTAGCTGAAAATAATCACTTGATTGTTTTGGGAGAAAAATTGAAATAAGGGAAATAACATTCTCTATACTAAATAACACTGCTATATTCTTTAATTTTAAAATAGATATTCAAAGATAACACAAACATTTTTCTTTAGTTGTTAAATAAATGTGTTCTTTTATAGTATTTGTAATAATCTTTTATACTTTTAATAATAATGCCCATTCTTATTTTTGTTTGAAAGTATCTAATTCACTAAAATTTAAATAAAAAATATAAAATTAAATTTGTACTCTTATTATAAAAACTTTTTATGATTAATAAAATTGGCATTTCTAGATTTTTTTTGTAAGTTCCGCTACTTAATTAAATAATTTTATTTGTGAGTAAGATTACTTACATACTTAGTTATATAATGTAATTGAATGTTTAAAATTAATTGAACTATAAAGGAATTGGACTGAGTTTATTTTGTAAACGCTTTTCTCACATAACTTACCTATCATGTTCGTTAAATACGAAGTGAATATAAACATCTTTTGTATTCTATTATTATAAAAGTATTTGTTTTTAGGTATAATTAGTCGCAACGTACCTAGCTTTGTCCTAATGTGTCTAAATGGTACCCGCTTTTAACTTTGCATCTATTTAGTATCCAAATTAGTTAATTTGCATCAATGTGGTCCATCTCGTAAAGTTTTCAAAAATGCCGTTAACAGATCAGTGATGTGGCATTGCTGAACGGATACGTGTCAATGAAAATAATTGTACAGTGGTGGCAATTTGTGGATAACGTGTCATGCCCTGTTTGATTTGATTGTCCCCATTCAAAAAGTCCTAATTTCCCATTCCCATCTTCATCTTCTTCTTCATTTTTTCGCCGGGAAGCTGATTTGTTGCAGGGGTAAGGTGGCGAGTGAAGTGGGAAATGTCGCATAGTTTTAATCATTCGTGGTCGCCTTGTTCGTGTGGGTCACATAACCACAATGTTTCTTCTCCTAGTTCTGTATATGGGTCGTTGGTGGAATACCACATCTCCTTCACATTGGCATAACTCATCTCCTTCAGAATACCCAAAACACCATTAAATTAAATCACGCACAACATTCAACCACTAACCCTAAACCCCACCATCCCAAGAACAAATAATGCAATCAACGACCAAAGCAAATGGTTTGTGCACCTGCAATCCCAAATAACTGTCAATTACACCTTCAATTTTGTCCACAACGCATGAAATGGCCCAAATTTCGTAAACCCTAACTCTAGAAAACCCCTATTCTATTCTGTTCCCAATTCGTGCTTTTTTTTTTCTTTTCAATTTCTTCTTAAGCTGCACTGTTCCACATCACACACTACTCTCGTGCCACGTCATAACATTTTTTCTCACTTAACTGGTCAACTCAGTCAAACGTTATCTTATTTAATGGAGTTAACGAAAAGGGACCACATTGATGCAAATTAACTAATTTGGGTACTAAGTAGATGCAAAATTAAAAGCGGGTACCATTTAGACACATTAGAACGAAACTGAGTACGTTGCGACTAATTATACCTTGTTTTTATTGTCAGGTGAAAAATCATGGGAGCATGGTTTCCTTAACTATCAAACTATCCAAATCCTGTGTATGAGATTTAAATCAGGTGAATTCTATTTTTTTAAATATGTTATTTAATGTTAGAAGATTATAAAATATAAAATTAAATATAATAAATAATGAATTTGTTAAAATATTATTATTTGTTTTGGAGTTACTTAAAATTTGTGTTTTCTTATCACTTTCTCGTACGTCTATTTTGTTTAAATAAAAAAATTAAACATAAAATCATTATTCCACTTTTATACGGTGTTCTATTCTTATTAAAAAGTAAAAATAACTTTTGTTCTATTTGACGATAAAATATTACTTTTATAATATAATAATATTCTTTTTATCTATAATGAAATACTTTTTAATCTTTAAAGTTGTAAGATTTCAGCATGGAAGTGTTTTAACTGCTGTTGCAATGGAGGAATAGTCTTAAAATTTATTTTGTTATATTGACAAAAAGGAAGTTAAACTTTCTTGAACTGTAGTAAGGTTAAAATAATTGAATCTGTTTAAACTAATTTCTAAAGTTTTAATATAATCCTCCACAATTCATCAAAGTGAAAAAGAACTTGAAACTAAATTGTCTTGCAAGTAGGTAAGTCATGCAAGCAAAGCAACCTTGCATTAACAAGGTTATTGATTTCATCGCAATTAATTTAAAAATATTTATTTTATTTCAAAGTGAGTCGCTGCCATTACAATGACATTCAAAGAAAACTAAAACATTTTTCATTAGAAATGACACGATAAATATATTAATTAACACGAAACATTACACTTTAAACAAATTTTTTCCCCTTCCATTAGTATTTTATTATTGTATTAAACAAAGAAAATGAAATAAAAAAGAAAAAAAGCGTGATACAATAATAAATAAATAATTACAGGGGAAGAAGACACGTCTTGTCGGGTTCTCTTTTCGCAGAAAAAAGCGACGATTGATTGTTTCTCTCTCCACATTTCTTGCAAGTCCTCTCCTTCTCTTCTCTTCTCTTCTCTTCTCAGGTAATTTTCAACGATACCCTTTTTCCTTTCCCTTCTTCATCATCGTCATCGTAATCTTCATCTTCTTCTTTTTTCTTCTTCTCTCCTTCATCGATTGACGCTATGTCTAGATCATCACCGCTTCAATTTGACCTTTGCGTGATTTCGCTTTGACTGAGTCCTTTCTTTAGTTTACCCCTCATCTGAAAATCCCGGTTGATCTTCAGCCTAGAATTTTCCGAATTGAGTTATGGGGAGGTTGTTTGTGGTTCATCTCGAGGGGAAGGTCTATAGCTGCAAACACTGCCGTACCCATCTTGCTCTCTATGAAGACATCGTTTCCAAGGTTGTCTTTTTATTTATTTTCTTTCTTTCACCTACTTTTTTTTTTCTGCTTTTCTAACTTCGTTCTGGGTTTTTATCTCATCCCTGTTAATTTTATCCCTTGGATGATGAGTTTGTGCACTAATGTGGGTTTGAACAGTCACTTTATCTGCTTCTCAAGCATTTCTTTTTCTTTTCCTCTGATAGATACTCTGTCCATACAATTTTGTGAGTACAAATTGTTAATTTTGATGATTGATTTGATATACATCTTTTAGTTATTGTTGTTTACTTGTGTTGTATTCCCTTGGCTCAAATTGGGATTTTTATTTTTTTTATTCTTTTTCCCAATTGCCTGGTGGAAACATCATGTGCAAAGGCTATAGCATAGATGTAAAACCACTTGTGAGTTTTCACCTAATGGCTATTAGTTAATGCTTTTAGGAGGTTTGGTTATTGTTGTGGTATCACTGTCTTTGCGATCAAGCGATTAACAGTTTAATCCTGGACTGGATTGCATCCTTGTTTACCAATTCTTTTTGCAAATGAACTTAATTGCTAAGATCCTGTAAATCATGAAGATACTTGTTGTGTCATTTGTTGTGTTTCGTATTTTTGTTTATAAATTGTAATAGTTAATGGGCACAATTGCTTGTGGAGGTAATCTTTCTTTGCTAGTTTAACTCTGAACATTTAACTCGTTACTGCGATTCTTAGATAATAGATACTTACTTTGTTTAAAGGGAGAGGAAAAAAGTAGATAGTTTTCTGGTTGTCTGTATGCCCAGAGGAGAAACCTTGATGTTCTCTAAATAAATGGCTAACCACCGTGGTTTGGCTGGTACAGCATTTTTCTTAGGGAAGCTGTGAAAAGCTAAGCTATTTGGATTTTGATTCCTCATACTTTTGTGAATATAAGATGTGCAAATAAACTGTAAGTGGCAGAATTTTTGGGTCTCCTTGGCCCTTTACATGCAGAATTGCTCCCATCCTCTTGCATGGAATTTGAACCCTCTCCATTATCTCGGTTGAAGAAAATTTGTTGTGTTAAGTAGTGCACTTTAATGGGCCAAATCAGTTATTCCATTGTGATCATTTTTCATCTTCAATGTATTGGCTTTGAGCTTTGGCTCACTTTGTTTTATTCACATCTCGCTTTCTTCTATAAAATACATTTCTGACTTCCATTTTTTCTTGTGCTGTTTTATCCAGTCTTTCCACAGCAGACATGGGAAAGCTTATCTCTTCAGTAAGGTGTAAGTTATCCTTGATCTTGGAACCTTATTTATCATTATGTGATTGCTATAAATATAACTAAGATAAACGTTCTCTTTTGGTATTTGTATGAATGTATCTGGACAATTAGTGATAAAACTTTGAAATATAGTTGTATGCCACTTACATTGTCTAAAAGTAAGACCAAAAAATCAAGACATTTTTAATGACATTTTGTTTGTCCCAGAACTTGTTTGAGTATATACATTACACATTGCTGTTGTAGTCCTTGTTTTGTGCATCATGAATTCACTCATGATTGTCTTTATGACTTGCCAATAGAAGTCATATGTGCATCACAGCTACATAGCAAGAACAGTGCATAGCTGCACTCTAATCAACTGACATTTAGGTGAATGTAGATCTTGTAGTTTGTAAAGTATTATGCGGAAGAGATGTCGTTGTTATTCATGGCTTCTCGCCTCTGAATGTCCAAAGATCTAGCCACGTTATGTTTTATAGTTGGTTTTGTTCATGGATGCAGTTAATGTATTTTTTTCGTTTACAGCGTGAATGTTTCTGCTGGAGAAAACGAGGACAGACAGATGCTCACTGGGATGCATACTGTGGCTGACATTTTCTGTGTGGGGTGTGGATCAATTGTGGGTTGGAAATATGTAAGACTTGTAACAGTGCTTCACGAGTACGATTTTTTCTATTTGTACGTGGAATTTAGCAGTTACCACTTTGGTTTCTTTCAGGAGACTGCTCATGAAAAAAGCCAGAAGTACAAGGAAGGAAAATCTGTACTTGAACGGTAAGAGAAATGCTGTGTGAGAAAGAACCGAGAAAACACTCTTAATACATGAAGTTCTTTGGAAGACAAGTATCGGTTGGATTTAACATGTTTTTACTTCTGGCCAGGTACAAGGTGTCAGGTCCTGATAGCTGCAATTATTGGGTCGGCCATGAAGCACATGGTGGAAGTGATGCAGATGACGCTTAGTCGTCATCTGCCATTGACAATTGAATTGTACATTCTTTAATCCCCTTCCCCTGTTGTTCAACGAATGTGGATTTTATTCGGGCAGTATTGCAAAATCTGCTTGTTGCCCTAAAGACAATTTATATACATTTGATTGTTAATTCTGATGTAAAAAAAAAAAAAAACTAATGTTAAAACTCCTAAGTTCGAATCAATCATGTTTTTCTTGTTGTATATTGATCTCCATTCGCTATTACCATTTGTCAGAAGTTGGCTTGTAACAGTGTTTATATTTTCTAATCATACAAATGGTCAAATTAAAAGTGGAACTTGTTTAGTTGAACTTATGAATGAGATCCATGTCATTCTTACAAATAAATTTTATCCTTTTATTTATTGAAATAATGTCAGTCAGTGTTTATCAGACAAGCTTTCATACAAATGCTTAATGAAACAGACAACCAACCGGATACAGTTTAAGAACAAAGGCTAATTGATATTTGTTCTGATAATATCGATAGGGTTATTGATTGCGTCTGAAATATTTTCTTAAAGGGTTTATTCTACGTTCCGATATCTGTTCTTGAAATGGAATTTGGATGGATAAGGGGGAAAACACTGGCAAAAGGTAAAATGTACAAGGAACGTGTTCATGTAGTAGAGAGATTTCCGAATCAACCAAATTCTGATATATCAATGGAGAAAAAGTAGTTGCTTAAATGCATCGCATGTTTTTGTTATCCAAATTAACTGCTCCGATGACAATGTCATGAAAAGTGTTGGCTTGGCTGGCACTCACCAATAACTAACGAAGCGCCTAAATTTCTCACATCATTTATTGAATTCTGTACTCTTTTTCTCATCGTAGACTTCACCTTTGTGCGTTTTTTCTTTTCTTGCTTTAACAGAAAAAAGTTACCAACTGAAGACGTTAACCACAAGGGAGTAGTAAATGCAAAAAGATTGTTCGGTGTCAGAGTGGAATAAGCATCTTATACACATACAACGTACGCCTCAAATTTATATGGTAACAAGAAACTTCTTTTTGGAAACGGCAAATCATTTTGGTTACAGTTAATGTAATTTAATTAATACCTAAAATTTTGTCCCGCGAGAGAGAAGAAGTTTGGGATGTGGGGATCGCATGAATGATGAGTGCATAGTTGTGAAGTCACCGTTGGCAAAAGAATGGAAAAGAGGAACATATTATAATAAAAAAGAGGGTATAACGGTGATTACTCACCCAACTCATCCAATCCATCAACCGTGTAACGTAGGCTTTAAGTGATAGAAATTAAAAAGAAACAGAAGAAGAAGCAGAAGCAGAAGCAGAAGCAGAAGCAGCATCTGTTTTTTCTCTCCCTCCATCTTCAAACTTGCCTTTTATTACCTTTAATGCCACTCCCTTCTCTTCACCATCACTCTCAATCGAAGTTTCTGGAACCCCAATGCTCTCACTCTTTTCTTTTCTTTTCTTCACTCCACTCTCCATGCCTTTGCGTTCCACCTAACCCAACGCCGCGGCACTTTGTTTTTTCCGCAACTGTTTCCAACAGAAGCTCGTTTTATTTAATTTACCTTTTTTAAAATTTTAATTTCATTTCTATTTTTGGTTCACGAGGGTGCGTTCGGTTGGTGCGCGGTTGTTGAGGTGAATGGGGGAACTCAGTTAGGTTCTTCTCTTGTTTGGGGCTTTTCTTCTTCTTTCTCCTCTTCGCTCCATCGATCCCTAATCGTCGTTGCCGTTTCTGAGATGAATCGGAGCTTCATAGCGCCGGAGTCCAAAATGCAAGACGCCTTCAAGCTCAGGCAACAGCAATTGGGGGCTCTCAGGTCCTCTGTGCGCGCCAAGGAGAGGGACGAGGAGCTCGCGTTGTTCCTGGAAATGAGGAGCCGCGAGAAGGCGGAGCGTGGCGATCTCATGCTTCGCGCCGCGGAGGATTTTGACGGCGCAGCCGCGTTGGGTATGAACACCGTCGACAACACTTTTTTTTTTTTTGTGATATCGTTTTGTTAATTTTAGCTCCAACAACTGCGGAATGGTTGTGTCCTTTGCACGGTTTGACATGTTGTGTTTCCCTTTTTCACTCGCTATGTGTTTCGTGTTTCAGGCTCAAATCCAGACAATTCTCCCTTGTTTCACGTTCCGTCTTCCATGGCGGCGCTGGTACGAAAGACTGGTGCTGATGATTTTCTCAATTCGGACAATGATAAGAATGATTATGACTGGTATATTCTGTTTTTCTTTCTAACTGCTTTTTTTATTTTTTATTCTTAGCCTTTGTGTCTACTGTGTTCAGTGCAACTATGCCATTTTAGTAGTTTGTTTTTCTTCCTTCTTTTTGTTGGATAAAACTTGTACAGTGTGGTTTCTGGATATTCTTGTGAAAAATAATAAGTTAACCACTCTTTGTACTTGATATCAGCTCTAGATATGGAGCAATTAATCTGCTCTACAATGTAAATCCCGCAGAGGAAGCAATTGTAATGAATATCACTTCAACTTTGAAGCAATAACTATCCTTTGCTATTACTAATATGAAATGGACAATTAAGTTAAATTTGTGGGGAAAAACTGTCTAGAATGAGCTGTGAGTTAGACATATGAGATTATAATTGCATTTTTATGGTGGACTAAGCTTTGTCTCAAATTACATAATCACGTTTTATTATGGTAAATATGAAGGCCCTTACTTGATTATGTTTTCTCACAAGCATTTGTTAATTCACCCGCTCCCTTTCCAAATATCTAAATAAACCTTTGGTAAAATTTTAGGAGAGCATAAAAAACAACGTCAACTGTTTTGATAATTTGGTATCTGTGACCAGAGTCTTTGACATTTCTTCCTGACCTCACATAATTGACATGCTCACTTTATAGCTTTTCCCTTGTTTTAATACCATCATTATGATACTGACTAGGTTTGTAAAGTCTCATGTTCTTTTTTCCGCAACAGAGAAGTCTAGAAGATAATGACTAATTAATTTATTGGATAACTGATGGCTAGTTGCTCTTGTTCCCCTGCTTAAAAAAAGCGAAATTGTTAGAAATCACAGCTCCATCTGCATTCAGCAATTTGGACGACTGCAAAAAGCCTTGTAATCAATTTGGCAATTAATACAACTTAACAATTAATGTATCTTTGTAGTTCCTTTCTTTGATATTTCTTTATGATAATTCTTTTTCAATCATAAATTATTAGTAGGACTGTGTCACTGTTGCTATTTTTATTATTAACCTCATTCTTATCATGCATCCAAATCTTAAATTGCTGACTTTAACCAGGTTCTTGCGTTGATGCTCTGTGTGTTTGAAGCATGACCTAATAATAAATAACTTAACAGGCACTAATATCCAGACATGGTTTTACATTATTTAAGACACCATGGCATTTTTGGCGACCGGAGCAGAACGATTATTGTTCAGATTGGTGCTTAGCATTTTTTTTCCCTTTTCAGGCTTTTAACCCCACCTGGGACTCCCCTTTTTCCTTCTTTGGAGATGGAATCAACAAAAACTGTTATGAGTCAGCTTGGGGCTCCAACTTTACGCCCCACATCATTAAAAACTAGAGTAAGTAATTTTATTGAATGTTTTGGATTATGTCAATCATTTTATCATCTTATGGTAATTTGAAGATTTTGTCTTTTACTTCTGGTTTTAATTCATAAATAAAATGGTACATTTCCTTGTAAACTCGTGGTTTTGTTGAAAGTTCGTTTGCTAGCAATATCATTATTATTCATTATTCCTGATGAGCTTAAGCAGAAATAAATGATTTTAGGAATGGGTGAGGATATTTTGTGAATTATTGCATAATTTCAGTTATTGGTGCCTGATTACAAGTAGCTAATTGGCATGCACTGCTCCCTCTAGCGGTGACATCCCTGAACTACAAGCTTCGTGCTCATTATTTTGAATGTTTTCCAACTTTGCATGACATTTGCTTTGGTTAATTTATTTGTTAATAACAGGATCATTTATTTAACTATCCTCTCTTTCTCTTTTTCACTGTCCTTTTGCAGTTTCTTCATGGCATTCCATATTTGGTATTTTTAATGAATGTTGGGTGTGTCCTAGTCCTTGGTCCCTAGACCAAATTGATGAATGACTTTAATGATTTAGGTAGAAGTAAAGAGGCTAAATTCTGTGGCAATTTGCAATGTGTACTACATTGCAACACTTCAAACAAAAGAGGTGTCCAAGCTTCACAGTCTATTTGGTAGGAAACACAGGGCCTTTTTTGAAGGGGGTTCTACTATTAGATATGTTAATATTGAGGAGTGAACCTCTATTACTTAGATTTTTTCTTTTTCATTGTTTGTTTTTCTGTTGTTACTTTGTTTAGGAGGATTCCTTCCCTTTTCTGCGTACATAATTTTCTTTCAAAAGCAGATTTGTCGGTTCCACTGAGTAAATTGATAATACTTTTTATATTGATAAAATCAAAGAAGTGTAATGCTCTGCATCTATTTGTTAGTTCCAAGTCCAAAGTAATCCATGATGTGTGGTTTAACATATGGTTCATAGTAGTATGATTTTGTTGTTTTTTTTCATGCTAATGGTCAGAAAATAATTTTTCTTGTATTTGTTTTGTTGTTATTGTAGTTGTCAAATCCTCCGTCAGAACATACTGGAAGGAGCAACTTTGTATCTAAACAACCAGCCTCCTCCCCTGGGTTGACCTCTTCAGGTGGTGGACTTAGAAGGCCCTCATCATCAGGAAGCTTGTCAGAACTAGCTGGAAGAAGCAACTTAGTATCTAAACAACCAGCCTCTTCCCCGGGGTTGAGTTCTTCAGTTGGGGGAACTAGGAGGTCCTCATCATCAGGGAATCTGGGAGCTAGATCTGTAACTCCTACTGGACGACCTACATTGACCACAGTTTCAAAATCATCTAGACCTTCGACACCCACTTCTCGGACAACCATGCCATCAACTAGGGCAATGGTAGCAACCACCAAGACCTCAGTTTCCTCAGCCAAGCCCATGGTTTCTGCTGCTAAGGCTGCAGTTTCTGTTGCTAAAACTTCTACAGTACCTGCTGCTAAAACCACAATTCCATCTAGATCCTCTACACCTTTGTCAAGATCTACTACAAGATCTTCAACACCAACAACCAGAACTACCTTACCTGCATCGAGGCCTACTTCAAGGGCATCAACCCCAACTAGGCGGCCAACAACACCGTCTAATGTACCCACTGTATCTTCTCCGTCTGTAAAAACTTCTTCTATCTCCAAGTCGGCTCCTGTGAGGCAGCCAATAACATCACCTGGTACTTCACCAACTGTGAAGTCAAGCCCAAGACCATGGAAGCCATCTGATATGCCTGGTTTTTCACTTGATGCGCCACCCAATTTGAGGACAACGCTTCCAGAAAGGGCACTCTCAACAACTAGGGGTAGGCCTGGAGCACCCAGTTCACGATCCGCTTCTGTTGAGCCTCCTTCTATTGGTAGACCAAGGCGGCAATCGTGCTCTCCGTCCAGAGGACGTTCCTCCAACGGCATTTCTCATCCAACTGGAAGCTCTATGCCGGCAGTTAATCGTGGGTACTCCAGAGCAAATGACAATGTCAGTCCTGTTGTAATGGGCACCAAAATGGTTGAGAGGGTAGTAAATATGCGGAAATTGGCACCACCAAGGCTGGATGACAGGAACTCTTCCCATAATCTTTCTGGCAAATCATCTTCATCACCGGATACCTCTGGTTTTGGAAGGTCACTCTCGAAGAAATCCTTGGATATGGCAATAAGGCATATGGTATGCATCTTCTGCACATTTTCTACATTAGTTCTTGGCATCCCTTTGCGGATGCATTATGTCTAGACGTTATTTAGATATTTGAGAGTTTGTCATTAAGGGCCTACATTTCATTTCATACCTATTATTAATAATGAAATTAATCGGAAGTGATGAAATTGAGTTTTTTCCTCCTAATAACATTTGGTTTCTCTTGGAACAGGATATAAGGCGAAGGGTTCCAGGCAATTTACGGTCATCATTGATGACGAACATTCCAGCATCTTCAATGTATAGTGTGAGGTCTGGTCCTCAGCGTAGCCGCACTGTTAGTATCTCTGGCTCTCCTCATGCCACTAGCAGTAATGCTAGTTCTGAAGTGAGTGTAAACCCAAATGGGCTTTGCTTAGATATTAGTGAAATAGACGATGATATTGGCAGTGAAAGAAGTGGTCAATCTCCTGCCAGTGTGCGGGGTAGGTAAAAAGGAATCCTCTTACCTACTCTTTAATGCTTCAACCATTCCTATCCTGAGTTTCAGCCATATTGGATTTTTATATGGAGCTAACCATGCTTCAATTCATGTAAAGTTACCGGAAGTGGAAGCTATTTGTAATTTAGATAGATCACCTATACGCTGAAATTGTAATACTCATTTTTTTTAAGTGGTGTTATATCACGCCAAAACTCTAGAAACCCTGTGTGTGGCATTGTATTTTTTGAGAAATGCTAGCAACATGTGATTTTGCACTTTTTTATATTTACGGCTCACATCTCTGGTTGTAACCTATTTTTTATACGAAAATATGATTTTATTTAATCAATATTAAGTAGTTTTAGAATTTTGTAAAAACTTGTTAGTTGATTCACATAATAAAACTTTTAATTTAATAGATTAGTAAATTTTATTTGAAAATAATTGTCCAAGAGATAAACTATTAAAGAGTTATTCTCTTGTTGAGTGGGGTATTCAGTAACATAGTGGCATGATTTGATTATAAAAAATCATTATACGCCTCCCACATATGTATTAGGGTTATTATTTTAATTAAACAAACATCCTTAATAATGATAGTATTTAAGTATTACTTATTTTTTGCTCGAGTATTTGAGCAATTTTTCATATTTTTATTTAAATATTAGTATTTTTCTTAAAAAAAAAACTTGACTTTCCATTTATAGTTGTCATCGTAGAAATGTATACCTTTTTTCTTTGTAGACAGCATAATTTAATATCACAAAATTTTCGTTTTAGTAGTATTTTTCTTTTATAACCTATTGTTTCAATTTTAAATACTAATGAAACATGCTCACTTGTTATATAGTTATAAAAGATAAATGAAACACATGCTTACTTTGCTTGTGGGGTTGTGTTATAATATAAACCAATGTTTGGTGGGTAAAAAAGGAGTTAGAGCAAAAAGACAATATTTTTGTTTTCGCACTCAGATTGCATTTAAATAGAGATTGAGAAAATAAAAGGTGATAGTTCAAGAGACATGAGCTCACCAAGCTTAGATGACATGGGGGTGCAGCAGCCTGTAATCCCTCCACTATCAAGAACCAGAGGTAGTCGCTGCTCTGTGAAGCCAGCCTAACGCGGTGCCCTCCTGTCTAGGAACCAGGAAACCAATGCCTTCGCAAAGATACCATGGCTCAACTCTCAACTTGGAGCAGACAAGCCAGCACAAAGCAACCACCAGATCAGATCAGCTCAGCAAGCTAAAGCCTTGTTCAATCACCTGAGTGCCCCCACTTGGGTTGTAGGCTGACGTTACTCAGCTCGGCGAACTGACATGTCTGTCAGACGATATATAAATACTAGTTTTTCTAATTTTCTGAACGATGTGGAACTTGCAGATGGCACTGTTAAGTACATGGAGTCTTCTTGAGTTGGAAACTCAGGCTTGTTCCTCCCACTCTATTTTCACCATGCGTAATACAATATAACCTTGCAACCTAAAAGGTTTCGTTGAGTGCATTTTGAAGTGATGAGAAAAACATAAAAGATCAGTAGTTTTTTCTATACACAACTAATGGGAATTTTTTCATAAAAATTTATAGTTTATGTATATTCCAATATTAACCGAGTTCAAGATTATTCTTTGTGAAAAGGTAAAACTAATAAATTAATAGCTTAAATTTTAGGTCTTTAAAAATTATATGTCATATTTTATATAAATATATTTTTTGAATATTCGAAAATAATTTTAATACATATACTTATAAATATTTTGTATGAAATTTAATATTTATTATCATTGGCCCTCCCAAGTTAGAATGTTGGTCTGCTTGCTCAATATTTTCGAAAAAGACCTATTTTTTCGTTCCACGTGTTTCCCAACACGCATTTTATTTTGGTTCTGGTTTTCTGTTTCATTTTAGTTGGTATCTCATATAAATATAATTTTTCTCATAAATTCCTCAATCAATCCAACTTTTTTTTTAATTTATTTGTCAACTTTTAAATTTTTTTCATCTCTACATTAACTATAACCATTACAAATAAAATTAAAATATTTAAAATGATTTTAAGTATATATAAAAAGTAAAACACACACACATACACGTGTGTGTGTATATATATATATATATATATATATATATATATATATATATATATATATATATATATATATATATATATATATATATATATATATATATATAAATTTATATAAATTTATAT
>Ga0214544_1002876_pt1 | contig 35919 bp, 38 predicted proteins | sample CNSS3metaG_FD_160074 | JGI IMG/M metagenome (GOLD analysis project Ga0214544, IMG submission 160074) | Root nodule microbial communities from cowpea collected in UCLA plant growth center, Los Angeles, California, USA - CNSS3 | ecosystem: Host-associated > Plants > Roots > Nodule | place: USA...
TCTTGACGATATATGTCATTATCGAAGAAACCGCCTCGCGCATACGGCCGGCGCTCAGAAGCTCGCGGTCGAATGCGTAGTTTGCAATAAGCAATACCGAATGAAACTGGCTAAATGTCCTCGCGATACCTGCGCGTGCGAATTTCAGAGCGCTGAAGATGATTTTGAGGGCCAGTGCATGGAGTGCGGGTGGACTGAGGAAGATTGGACGCAAGATCAATTTAGAAAAGAAGAACAGCGGCAACAGTTGAAGAAATTCGGCTCCTCAAGGCGGTCGAACAGCGACGATGAGGCCTGAAGATCGGTTTCTGCAATCAATACCTGTACTCAGAAGCAGCTCGACCGAGCGGCGCAACACGGTGTCCAAAGTGGAGAAGTTTAAAGCTAGACGTTCTCTAGTTAGCGAGGCACAGGCGTCGTTTGGAAAACGACTTGGCCTCGATCTAACCGGCAGGTCCGTGAACGTCGCGCACGCCCTGATCGAAGATGCAATTGACGTAGGCTTTCACGGAAGAATGACTTAGGAACGGCGACCCCGAAGCAGATAGGTCTGGGTAAGAAGTTCGGGATCGACATCTCCAGTGTCACTAGACGTGTCGCCGACGCGGTAATCACAGAAATCATGTTCGAGCTCAATCGTCAGGCTATCATCACGCAAAAGCTGGAACCCGGCACCGCCGTCGTGAACCAGCACGATATATTGGGCCGAACGCAGGTCATCTCGTCGATTGCCAATGATGGGACCGTCTATTTTGAGGGTGGGAATGGAGCCCGCGCATGGGCGCGGGGCTTGGTTCGGCAAACTGCCGATGCGCACCCCCCTAAAGCATCACGACGCAACTAAGCCGCTATTCTAATCGCTACGTTGGCAACTTGATGCCCCAAGGTGGCGCAAGAGCAGAAGACGAATTCTGAAAATCAGGGATGAGATCAAATCAGCCGTTCAGCGAGAGGGTACTAGGTTCGCACCTTACGGCCGACAAAGGGGTTGCTGATCGAAGTCGAGTAGATCGCTGCCTTAGATTTGATGTACAACCAAACAAAAAGCCGCGCCGACAGGAATGGGCGCGACTTTTCAGGGATAGCCGAAGACGTTCAGGAATGATGCCCTCGACTATTTCTCTTTGATGACAGTCGTGCTGCTGCTACTACCAACTGTTCCTTCCTCGCAGACCTTAGTCTGCTTGATGCGATCTTCGGCTTCCACGCGGCTCTTGAAAGCCAGCGGACCGATCTGTGTTACGACCTCCTTGTCCGCAGGACGTGTCGTGGTTACGGTGCATTGGCGGTTCGGACCTTGCACGACATAGTACTCATCGGCCATTGCCGGGGCGGCGCATCCGATGATTACTGCGCCAGCAAGAAGAAGTGGTGCCTTCATTGTCGCCTCTCTCTGTTCAAGTGCTGCCGACCGGCGCGATCGACGTCACGTGCTATCGCGCGCGACCGCTCACCTTCTCTTCTGTCGGCGGCTCTGTAACTCATTGCGGACTGCAAGAGTTCCGAAAGGCCACGTTCTCAGAACGAAGCCTTGGAACGGGGCGAAGGTGCCGCAATGGCCAGTTGTTGGGTGATGTGCTCAGGTTCTGATGGCCGCTGCATGGCACGCGGGCTTTCTTTTCCAAAGGCAGAAACAAAAAGACCGCCCCGAAGGAGCGGCGAGTGCGAAACCTACATGTGAGCGGAACTAATTTCTTCATGGCGTCTGCTGCGTCTTTCGCCGCATCCTTAACGTCACCTGCGGCACTATGTACAGCGCCCTTGGCCTTGTTTGCCTTGCCTTTCACCGCCGCAGTCGCGTTCGCACAGGAGCGCGGCTGGCTGGAGCTGCATGAGTCCGGAACCTTTGTCAGACTGAGGCCAGCGGCCCCCGGTTCTCTCGAACATGTTCGTGGTCAATGCCGTGAAGACCGCGCTCTCGCCGTTTTCCAGTTTGCCTCGAACCTCCTCGAGACCCACGACCCAACATTTTCATTGATGCGAATCTGCGGATCCTGCATCGACACTGAGATTTCGGCAAAGCGGTCAAACGTCACTTCCCAATCTTCCCGAAATAGTGTGAAGCCAAAGGATGGGCGATAGTGACTTGGGTCAACAGCAGCGACGCCGGACTACGCGTGGGTCGCGACTTCCGCTTGGGGGTCAAACGCTGCCTTGACCAGCTTCATGACTTTGGCGCCCGACAGCTGACCTCCGGCGCTTGCGAGCTGAGGTCTAGCACGGGCCATAAAGCGGAGCTTACGAAACCGCGTGTGAGCCACCAAACGCTTCCCCAATAGCGAAAAGCGACGAGATGAATTGCGAACTCGATAGCCTCGCGACTGCGCGCTGGTTTCGCAATCTCAAAAATTCTCAGACTGCTGTTTTCGTCCCGTTAACCTACTTGCGGCTGGTTGAGGAACGGACCCACAAATCATCGCTTCCTCTTGGACAAGAATCTTGTTGCAGGCGTCCCTTTGCGGGCGCCCGGAATTCATGGAGGCATGTATGCGAATGAAGCTTTTCTATGCGGCCACGGTCTGCGTTGCATTGTCCGCAGCCGCACCACTCGCCCAAGCCCAGGTGGGCGCGGGTGTTGGCGCCGGTGTTGGAGGTGTCGGTGCAGGTGCTGGTGCGGGAGTAGGTAGCGGTGGCGTCGGCGCCGGTGTTGGTGCCGGAGCGGGGGGCGTTGGCGCGGGTGCCGGCGCCGGAGTGGGCGATGGTGGCGCGGGTGCCGGCGTTGGCGCTGGAGTTGGTGGTGTCGGCGCGGGTGCTGGCGTCGGAGTGGGCAGTGCTGGCGTCGGTGTCGGAGCGGGGGCCGGAGTTGGCGGAATTGGCGCTACGGGGGGCGTGGGTGTCGGCGGAGGCGCGGCAGGAGCTGGCGCAGGTGCGAGTGTTGCAGGAGTTGGTGGGGCAGGCGCGGGAGTTGGTGTCGGTTCTAGCAGCGTAGGTACTGGGGGCCTCGGCACCGGCGGGCTTGGCACTGTTGGCATTGGTCCTGGTGCCGCGGGAGCCGTGGGCATTTCAAATAATGGCGTTGCCAATGGAAACAACAGCTCTGGATTGGCAGGCCTCAATCCTGCTAACGTCGGCACAGCCTTCGCGACATTGGAGGTCGCAGAGCAGCAGCGGGTGTTGCGTCGCTGTGCAGCTGTCCTGAAACAGCCGGATCGCTACGACCGAGAAACACGGGCCGTTTGCCGTGTGATAGCCGCCAAATGAAGTAAAAGATCGCCTTTGTCTCTTTCGAGATTGAGGTCGACGGGGGACAAATAGAAAGAAGGCTCGGCAAGAGAACGCCGAGCCTTATCTTTAGGCCGAGCGATCTGTCTCACTGCAAGCTGACCTTCGCTCTCAACTCCTTGGAGAACAACACCCAGTCTCCGCGAGCACGCAAAAGCTTGGTGTTAATAAGTCATGCGTCCGCCGGCTCTCACGCGCCCGCACGCGGGGATTTTGCCAGCGATCCGAAATCGCGTTCGACGGCGAGGAGCATATGTCCTACATCGATCGAGGGCTGCAGCCGGCGGAAGACAGGGTCCTGGCCGAGAGTTTCTTTCCGCTTAAGGCCGGACAGAAGATTCCAGGCCGCGACCTAATGGACGGTAAGGACGAGAAGTTCGGGAATGCCACGCCATGTTGGCGACCGTCAATTAAGCCCGGCTCGCTACTTCCGCTTCGGGTCAAAATGCGGAGAACTCAGGCTGAGCAAATCTGGTCCGCTCTGCCGCGATAGCCGGACCTCCGTCCGCGCCGCTGGCGCATCGCTTCCGGGTTTGCGTCAAGGCGCTGCTTCACGGCCTCAAGCAGATGCTCGTGCTCCCATGGTGTAATCCGCCGCTCTGGCCCCGGCGTGCATTGGGATTCCGCGAACAACTTTGACCGGCTATGCTCCAGTATCGCCCCAACACCTTGCCGTCTTCTTCATTCGTGGAGCGATACGGTAATCGCTCTCAAGCTGGGCAGCAGGAGAGCTTGCGCGCACTACGTTGACCGCCAGAGCAATCGGCCGCATTCGCCTGGCCGAGGTCTGCGGCAGCGTCTGCTTCGGCGGGCCGAAGCGGGATCGCCTGTCATGGCGGCGAGCCAATCGCTCTATGCGGCGTATACGACGACGCAAGGCGCGGGGGCCGGGCTGAAAAGCGCGGCTCATCGACATGATACGGCGCCGGAATCTCTCGCCAGCGCCGTATCTCTTTGTCATTCAGTCGTTCGGTTGCAGGAATGCGCCGTACTGCTTCGTACCCGCAACCGTGGCAGCAGCCTGGCCGATGACGCGCATCGCCGCCATCATCGGCCATGGCCCGAGACTCACCCGCTGAACGCCCAGGCGGGCGAGGTCTGACATTGCCGGAGTGCCTTGCGTGACCATGATGTTGACCGGCAGCGGTGTCGCTTTCACGAGCTTCTCGATCAAGCCAAGGTCGGTCAGGCCTGGGACAAAGAGTCCATCGGCCCCGGCTTCGGCATAGGCCTTGGCGCGCCTTGCAGTTTCATCGAGGCATTCATCCGGTGATCCAAATTTCAGCAAGAATGGATCCGTGCGCGCGTTGATGAACAGCCGGATCCCGCAGTTCCGCGCTGCGTCCCGCACAACCCTGATCTTGGCGGCATGATGGTCCGGACTGGCGAGCTGTCGCTTGCCCGCGAAGAGCCCGTCTTCGATATTGATGCCAACCGCCCCGGCCTTGATGATCTTGGTCACCGAAGTCGCCGCAGCGTCCGGCGTATCGCCATATCCTGCCTCGAGATCTATCGATACAGGAACCGAAACCGCGGCAGTCATGCGCGCTACCAGGCCCTCGACGACATCAAGCGGCACGTTTTCTCCATCCGCGTAGCCCAGCGCGGTCGCGACCGCGCCGCTGCTGGTGCCGATCGCCGGGGACGCCCTTGCGATCGCCTTCGCGGTCGCGACGTCCCAGGCATTGAACAGGACAAGCGGGTCTCCCCGCTTGTGAAGACCGCGAAACGTCTCGGCGTATTGCTGCTGTGTGCTGGCGTCCATTGTCCGTGCTCCCGATCAAAAGCCAGAAGATGTTGTCCGCGAGGAGTCCTCATCGTGATGCGCTCCCTCAATCCGGTGCGTGCGTTCTGAACCAATCCATGATCAGGGCGGTGACTTCGGCCTCGCGCTCCAGATGCGGGAAATGGCCCACGTCAGGAAGGACAACACGCTTGTGCGGCCCCTTGAACAGCGGCTCTTCCTTCAGCGAATATTTCGCGGTCGGATCGTTGCTGCCGTAGATCGTCAGCGTTGGCGTATGCATGTCGTTGGTCGGCAGCCGGCCAAGACGCCCAGCCTCCGTCAGCCCTCCATAATATTTGAGCGCGGCCGCCATCGTGCCGGAAGAGCCGAGTGTCTCCTTGACCGAACGAATATGCGCTTCGTCCTTGAACGAAGGTGACCACAGCTTCCAGAGATAATCGACGAAGGGAAGTCCGTCGATGTTGACAGCCGATTCCGCGCCTGGAGTCTGGAAATAATAGACATGAAAGATGGATCGAACGACGTCCGGATCCCTCCTGATGCTCGAGAACGTGATCGGGTGCGCCGTGTTCATGACCACGGCGGCCTTGATCGCCCCCGGCGCCGTGGCGAGCGCCTGGAAAGTCGACGTGCCGCCCCAGTCCATGCCGACGACGCACGCCCGGCCGTCGTCGCTCAGCGCTGCGATAAGCGCTTCGAGATCCTTGCCCAAGGCGACGGGATCGAAAACGCCGTCCGCGGGGATCTCGGTCGGCGCATAGCCACGCAGGAACGGCGAGACGGCACGATAGCCAGCGTCCGCGAAAACTTGCAGCTGCTTCCGATAGGACCAGGCGTTGTCGGGAAAGCCATGCATGAACATGACCAGCGGCCCGATCCCCTGCTCGAGATAGGCAAACCGCACGCCATTGGCTTGCACGTATTTCAAGGTAAGTTCGCTGCCGGCGGCATTCGTGGCTCTTGCGGCAGTGCTTTGCATCGTCATCGCTTTCTCCCGCTTCTTCCACTCATGACCAGGCGATCACCGCCGCGTGTGCCGCGGCGGAGTTCTCGTCCATGTCTTCAGATCGCTGCCGCCCATGCGGCTCCAGCGGAACGCACGCTCGTTTAGGGAAGATGTGCGCAGCACACATGTCAGGTCAAGTTGTTTTTTGTGCGCTCCGCACATATTCTAAGATCATGGACAAAGGAATCGCGAACTTATTGGGAGCGCTGTCGCTCGCCGTCATCGATCGCATCGAGCAAGGCGCGCGCGAGGTCGTGGGCCGTGGCGGTGAGACGCCGGCGGCGCTTATCGTGATCGGCTACGGCCAGGGCATGACCAACGACAAGCTGCGGCGGATCCTGGACCTGTCTCATTCCGGAACGGTGCGGCTGGTGGACCGCCTGGTTTCGGATGGACTTGTAGAGCGCCGGCCCGGCAAGGACGGCCGCGAGGTCGCCCTGCATCTGACGACGAAGGGCGCCGCGAGCAGGAGCGACCTGCTGGCTTCGCGGATTACAGCCGTGGGATCGTTTTTGGACGTGCTGTCGCCCACCGAAACAAAACGGCTGGGAACCCTGATACACGACCTGCTGGCCAGGCAGGACACATCAGAGATGGATCGTTTCACGATCTGCCGGATGTGCGATGACAGGTGTTGTACAAATTGTCCACTGCCCACAAGCAAACGCAGAAGCGATCGCTAGAAGTGACTTTAAAAAGCAGCCCGGCAGCCGTGCCGCGATTGCCCTTGGCGCACTTGCTGCAGCGGAGTCGGCAAGCCAGACGCCGGCCTTTTGGATCTCACCCTTCCTGCGGGCGTATCGCAAGCAGATGCCTTTGGTCAGGTCGCAGCGCTCCGATTGGCCGCCTTGCAAGTTCGCCGATTTCTCTGGGGAAGCGAGCAAACTTCTCAGGTGTCGATCGCGGGGCAAATAGTTTCTTCAACATCGCAGGCCACATCAACCGACCGAGAAACGGTGAGGCGGTGTAGCTGATGACGTCTCCGAGTCCCGGCATTGCGGGCACCAACGAGGCCGCTGCATCGCTTCGGGCGGTGCGGGAAACAGTATCCCGACGCGAGCACCAAGGCCACAACCAAAGACGGGTGGCGGATCGCGAGCGCTACCGCGACGGACGCTCCCCACGAATGCCCGAGCACGATCGCGCGGTCGACGCTCAACCGATCGCATGCAACCTTGAACAAATCTGCTTGTGCTTCCGCAGTCCAAACGAAGTTCCGGGGGCGAAGGCTATGTCCGAAGCCAGGCCGGTCGAACACGATCACCCGGTAATTTTCAGCGGCGCGATCAATCAGGCCACTCGACTGGAAATCCTGGATCATGCTGCCGTTCCCGTGAAAGAGAACGAGAGGCCGACCACTGCCGCGCGCAACATAGTGCAACTGGACGCCGCTGACCTCATAAATCGCCCTTGTGGAGGATTATCGCGCTGCGCCTTCTGCGCACGCTGTCGGTTGATGAGCGCGGCGCCCGCCATGAGAGTAGCTGCGCCAGCAACGGTGGCAAGCGCAGGGTGACGCTGGAGCGCGAAAAATGCGCATGCCGGAAGGTCATTGGCAGTACCTCGCTGGGTCTGCACGATGCCTCAGGCAGTGAGAAATGTTGCAGGTGGAGTGAACCGACAGGGCCCCACTTCGTTCCTCAGTCAACACCGCCGTGACGTCAGGTCGAACGTTCCGAACCGAGGCAGGCCAGCTGAAGCCAGCGATCTGGCGCCATCGTCGGAATGGGCCGACCGAGACGCCAGCGCGGCTGCCGGCGGGAGTTGCCGTTGATCACCCTACACATTCAGCATACGACGACTTATCGCTTCAACGAGCCGGTGAGCCTTCTTCCTCATCGCCTTATGCTTCGTCCGCGCGAGGGCCGAGACGTTCGCTTGCTATCCAACCGCATCTCGACGGCGCCTGATGCGGTCTTAAGCTGGGCCAGCGACGTGTTCGGCAATGCAGTCACGACTGCCACGTTTCCCATGAAGGCCAGCACTTTGGTGATCTCCAGCGTTGCCAAGCTTCAACTCGCCTCGGTTGAATGGCCGATTTTCGACATCGCAGCCTCGGCAATATCCTACCCCTTTCTCTATTCCGATCACGATTGGACTGATCTTGGCGCTTTGGCCACTCCGCAGTTTGCGGACGCCGATGGGACGTTGCGCAGATGGGCACAGATGTTTGTTCGCGGAAGCCAGACTGACACATTAGCGCTGCTCAAGGACCTGAGCGTCGGGGTCTCAGCAGCGGCTCGATATCAGAGCCGTGAGGAAGAAGGGACACAAACGCCACTGGAGACCTTGAGCCGTGGCTGGGGTTCATGCCGGGATCTGGCGGTGTTGTTTGCCGAGGCGGCCCGCGTGTTGGGTTTCGGAGCGAGGATAGTTTCCGGCTATCTGTACAACCCGAACCAGCAAAGTGTTGGCTCCGGCGGAGCAGGGTCAACGCATGCGTGGGCCGAGATCTTCGTACCGGGAGCGGGCTGGATCACGTTTGACCCGACGAACCGCAGCTTAGGCGGCTTCAATTTGGTTCCCATCGCGGTGGCTCGCGACATCCGACGGATTGCGCCCGTGTCGGGCAGCTACATCGGCAGCACCGATGCCTTCGCTGGTATGTCGGTTGAGGTTCTGGTCACGTCATAGCTCGCGATCGAGCAACTTCTTGGTCGAAAGCCAATTGTATTAGGGCAGCTGAGTGTGCGCTATCGTCGGGCAGATCGCCCCCGGTGCCACCGTGCTGGAGCAAGGTTCGGTCTGCCACTCCCCTGAGGAAGGGGACAACAGACGAGCAGCTGCCTTTTCGAACATCGCACGACAAGACGCCTGCTAACCTGGATTGGATTGCCGTATGATCAAGTTTCCAAATCAAAGCCGCTCATATGACCGGACGAGACGTGCTGTGCATTTTTGGGGCTCGGACAGTGCGATTGAGGCATCATTCTTCATTGAGGAAGACGCCCTGAAGCGACTTCAGCCGGGCGCCTGTCACGAAGCGGATTTCCTGAATGCGTTCGACCGCAATCGTGATGTGATCTGCGCCACAGCCGCAAAGGTCTATGTGCGCGGCAGCAGGGGCTCTTATGATCTGGTCGCCAGCCAATTCTCAAAAGTGGCCTGATGAACAATAAGCCAACCGTGGCGCGGCTTCCGCAAGTTGAATCAATGGCTAACTTTAAAATTACACTCGCACGCATCGAGATGATTTCGCCGAATGAGCGAGGCGAGGACATAGGTTTGACGTTTCGATTTGACCGCGATCAAACCAGTTTTACCTTACCCATCTTCCTCAACTCTCGCGAGTTTGACGACACCGAGATGGTAAAGGTCGCCCGAAGCAAGCTGCACGACGCTTTCAAGCAGCTCTATAGTCAATGCGAAGACTGGCAATTGTCGGATGATGAGCGTCGAGAGCTCGCACGGCTCAACGTGCGGCCGAACACGCGTGTCCCATGAGCTCACCCACGTTCCGATGTGCGTTCAAACGCTCTCCGTTGATGTGCAATGAGAAGCGCGTTTCCAGTCCAACCGAAGGAGTCTTTCTCCGTATTAGGCTTCGCCGCCCGAGCCAGAGGGGTGGGCACAAGGTCATCCGCCTAAGTAGCTAGTCGAACCGATACTCTAACGGTCGCGCAGCCAATCGGCCTTCGTCCGATGAAACCGTCAAAGTGAGTTCTTCGGTGATGTTCTTTTGGTCGCGCGCCAACAGCAGCGCTGTCCTGGCGGCTTCTTGCAGCGCGACTCCTGGTCGGCGAACTCCACACGTTCGTCATCCGGAAGGTCTCCGGGTTGAGTGAAATAGAAGCGCCTCGCGGCTCAGGATGATGGAGGGTTCCTAGCCAAGTGCAGGTAGCTGTCATCGAAGCCGGATGCCTCAACGACCTTCTCATAATTCTCAATCGTCACGAAATTCTTTTGAAGGTCAAGAACCCGCCCTGCGCGGAAGGCTTGCAAGACTCGGTTGACGCGGACAGTGCTCAGCCCAAGCGCCTCCCCGAGCTCTGATTGCGTGACCGGAAACTCGAACTCTTCTCCGTTTGATAGGCCGACCGCGGCCATGCGCTGCCGCAGCTCTGCAAGAAGATGCGCCATGCGTGCGGCGGCCGGTCGGACACCCATGTTGACGATCCACTCACGGAAGATGGCAGCGTCAATGAGCGTCTCCCGCCAGAGGGCGCGAGCAATGGCCGGATGTGTCCCGATCAGACGTTCGAGAGCAGAATGCGCGATGTAGCCGACGGTTGCCGGGGACATCGTAACGAGGTCATGATCCATGGTCTTCAAGAACAGACTCTGAAGATCTGGAATGTCGCCCGGGATGTGGAAGGAAAGGATTTGCCGCTTTCCGTTAGTGGCGACCTTGGACCGAGAAGCGAACCCCTTGATGATCAAGCAGGAATGGTTGGGACGATCTCCCTCCAACACGAGATAGGTGTCTGCGGGAAGGGTTTTGATCTCCAAAGGTAGAGAACGGAGTGCGGTTGCTTCATCGTTGGTAAGATGGTTATCAACCCGCAATCTGCGGGTCAGCATTTCGGTGGGATGCATGATGCACGCGCGATGGCGAAGTCCAAGACCATCGACTTGAGGCTGGGTTGAAAAACCTCGGAGCGACGAACCTAAGTCGCCGAAAGGCCGCATCGTGCGGCAGACGCCAGATCGACGACGTAGACCGGTCCTAGCGGAGGAGAGCAGTCCGCCACTAAGAGAGCTGGACGTATAATCACGAAAGTTAGAACGTTCCTACCTGTTAAATGTGGCGCGATTCCCGGCAGGCGAGAACCGGCCCGTCGCCAAACGCGCGTCTGACGACGGGTCGTCCCGGGTGGATGCCGTGTCTAGATCACGGCACAGACCAACTTCTCAATCTTTGCTTTGCGGAGTCGTTCCTACCTGTTGAAACGTGGTTTGCCTTGTCACAGCCTATGTGCGCTTCAGGCCAACCTGCGAAGAACTCAGGTCGAGCAAATCTTGTCCACTGCCACACGATCAGCGACCTTCCCAACCTGGGCGCAACATCACAGGCGGGCCGAAAGCGGGAATGCGGATTGAGGTGGTCAGCCGCTCATGCTGGCCAGCGCAAACTAGCGTGTGCGGCAAGCAAATCCCTTGCTCCGCGTTCGAAGACAGTCTTTTCCGGACTGTGGGAGAGACGAAGCGCTCCGCAGCTCCTCCGCCGCATAAAAGGTGTGCGACCTATCTGACCCGTAAGGTTGAAAGCCTCGTTCGCACCGCGGGCCCGACAAAGAACGACCCCAGGCCTGGATCAGTGACCCAGGGCTGGGGCCGCTCGGGCTAAGGGAGATAGCCTAGCCTGATGCGCCTGAGCGCACGTGGAATCAAAGCCGGCTAATGAACGGAGTTCCTATCTCGTGGGCTTTACTAAACTTGGCCGCGCGAAGCAACGGGCCAGATGCGGAAAGAAAAAGCCCCAGCCGCTGTCTGGGACGGCTGGGGCACTCGCAGAGACCACCTGTTGTCCGGCAGGTGTTGGCGGATTAATCGACGGGACGGGTGCACGTTCCAATCGAGTGTGCGCTGCGCCGCGGGGAAAAGACCTCAGCTCTTGAGCAATGGGAATGAGCTGAGGTCTTCGTAGCAAAAAGGCCCCGGCTTGCACGGGGCGGTGGAGCTGGGGCGACTTCACTTGGGGGTACCCTTGGGAAGGGCGTCGGGAAAGCTTGGCAATGGCAGAGAGGTTCCTAGCATCGAGAAAAACACTCGATCCTCGGGGGATCTGCAGCCGACCAGTGGCGCTTCATTGTCCCCAGTACCGGGAAAGGTGCTGTCCGTATTTTGGCCCTTAGTGTCCTAAGCGGAATTTGGAGGTGTCCCAAGTTCCTATTCGAAACGAGTGTTCACTTTGATACTTACGTACCTTGATGTCGGGGTACGTGAATGGCTGAGACAGACGCCGAGCGCTTCCGGCAGGAGGCCGAAGAATGCCGCCGGCTGGCGGTTCAATCCCGCAGTCCTCTGGACAAAGAAACATGGCGGCGCTTGGCCGCCGAATGGCTGAAAATGGCGGAGGAAGCCGAGAGGCGCCGTCCTCGGTTTTAGCCACACGACTCCAAGACCTTTGTTTCGCCCCTATGATGTCACCGAAATCGTCGCCTCGCTCAGCACTATGCTGAAGCAGCGTCTAGCACGCGGGACAGGGTCTCTAGCCAGCAGCTTCAATGTTATCCAACAGCTACGTGGTCTTGCTCGTAGTTCCGAGGAACTAGAACGTGCGGGTGGGCTTCTCTCGTCGCTGGAGCAGTCGAAAAAGTAAGGCCGCCTCAGTTGCCGCCCCTTCCTTGATCTAACTCAAACGGCATCAGCTTCCACGGCAGATCATCGGGCGATGCCAGACCCCAACAAACCCACTGAGGATAAGCAAGCCAAGCCATCGCGCCTGGATGAGGCGCGGCGCGTCATCGAGGAGTACGCCGCGGACCTCCGCCAGATCATCACGAAGCTTGCTCCCAAGCTGCATTAGGGCCGCCTCAGTTGGCGGCCTCCGGTCCACTCGGCCAAAGGAACGACTCTTGAGTCGAGAGAGTTGAGATTTCGGTCTGTGGCGCGATAGTATCGCGACATCCACCCGGGACGGCTCGTCGTCTGACGCGCGTTGGGCGATCGGTCGGTTCTCGCTGCAGGCATTGACGAAAGTGTGCACTTTGTAACACAAGTGATGGCAGGCTTCGGGCGCCCGTGCGACGTTGGGGGATGCACCCTCAATCGCAATCATATCGGTCACTCGAACGGATATGCCGCGAACAGGCCTTTATCACGATGACACCAGATACAAAGGTGGAACTGTTGCAAATGGCCCGCGAATACGGGCGAATGGCAGACTGGCTGGACCGTCAGCCTGAGCCTAGGTTCAGTATTGAACCAACAATTACTTTGGGAGTTTAGCTCCCATCACCGGCCAGGCTCTGCCCGTAGGCGTCGGTGGCTGAGAGACCGATTGCGCTCCCGCCTGCAAAATCAGGGAGCAGCATGTGTCGGACTTGTCCAAGAGCATAGAATCGCTCGTACGTTCTTGCCGCCTAGCCTCATACCAGGCCGAAATGATCGCAAGGGCGAGAGAGATGCTTGCTCGGTCCGAGGCGTTGCTCCGGCAAGGCGTTCCTTCAACATTCCTGGGCAAGCCGCGCGATGCGCCCCCTCATCAGGAAGATTGAACCGATTACGCCTTTTGAGCGTTTCCTTATTTGCTCCGGCGTCAGATCAAAAGATACGTGTTGCCTGATGGCCGGGGCGGGATCGGACTTATGACTATCACAGAAAGGACCGTGGCTGTTATCGGTGGAGAGAACGCAATTGCGTTCCCGCCCGCGTCGAACAAGGGAGTAGCTCCATGGCGGAGCGACGCCGCTTCAAACAAACACATTCTCTGGAAGAGCACCTTGCCAAAGAGGCATTTCGCTTGCGCGAGGAGGCCGAACTGCTTCCACATGGCCGGCTCCGTGAACAGCTTGAACGCAGAGCACGGCAGTGTGAGACCGGCTCGCATGTGAGCGAGTGGCTGCGATCTCCCGGATTGAGACCCCCGGACTAAGCCGCTGGAGTTAGCAACTGCGAGCCTTCAGCCGACTTGTCGGCGATGGCGGAGTCCTTCGGCAGCGAGTTTACTATTGTTGAAGTGATGCCCGATGAGGGATCAACGACGGAGTTGTGGATCGCCCTGGCGAAGCCCACTCAGGCGGTAACTCTAGTCCTCGCGGCAGTTTCTGGAGGCTGGACGGCCCGTGTCGTGCCAACTGTACTTACCGAAATCCAGCAAAGCACTTTTGCAGAACTCCATCTCCAGCCCGGCGGGGCGGCGGCGCTGCGGCATTAAGAATATAGGTCCGGTTCTGGCCCTTCAGCGACTTCGGGAGACGTCCGCTTTCCCGCCGCTCTTAGGGATTGAGCAGACATCAGGCCGCCAGCCACTTAATGGTACACAGCCGTGAAGCGACTACTTGCTCTTAGGGCTGGGACGAATCCGTTTGCGGCCCTTGGCTAATGGCTTTGGAGTGGCGGCTCCCTTGGGCGGTTCAAGAATGAATTCTGAGAGCCGAACACCTAGCGTTTCGGCCAGTCGCTCGAGCAGATCAATGGTTGGATTCTCGGTTTGTCGCTCCAAGCCGCTCATATACGAACGATCAATCCCAGCATCATATGCCAATTGCTCTTGCGGAATACCGCGAGCGACGCGGATTCGGCGGACGTTCCAAGCCACAAGCGCACGAGCTTTCATGCGCAAAAGCAGCCATCACGTCGCAATCTGGTTGTGGTTGAGGCGCTTGGTCATTTTTTGCTCCTTGATGAAGAATCCTGTTCGATGGACGTCGTCAGTTCCTTCTCGTCGGTATCGACTACGAACACTGCAAGCAGCTTGGCCGGTCTCGTCTTGCTCGCATTGCGGCTGACGGGATGGCGCGAGCCCGGCGTTTCGTAGAAGCTTTCGCCAGCGCGGTAGACTCGCCTGGGTCCGTCAATCACCTGCGATTCGATTTTACCCGTCAGAACGTAGCCGAAGATAAAAGCGGACTTGGCGTGGATGTGCGAAGGCGATGCCCCGCCCGGCGTGTAGTCGACAATGACCACAACCAGCGACTTGCCAGGAATGTTGGGTATGGTCTGCTGAAAGTGCGGCGTGACCATTTCGCCGACCCCATGGCCGGCGGCAGGAGTCGTCGTGACGATAGCAAGGGCGGCATACGCCGCACTGAAGATGAATCGCATTTTCATGGTTGAGTTCTCCTCACTGCATGGTTCCTGATGTTGTCCGGAATTGGCGACTCACTTACGAACCACAGTCTTCAACGAGATCGACGAGCACCCAGAAGGAGGCAGCGAACAGGCCAACATCCTTGAGCAAGAACTGACCTGGCGCGACCGTGATCGCTGGTGCCCCGAGCCGCGGCACAACGACGCCCTGGGAGTCCGGTCGAGAGAAGCCCACCGGCTACCGAAACGCGCCGCGAACCTCTTCTATGGCCTGCTTGGGATTCTGAAGGTGAGGGTAGTGGCCGACACCGGGAAGGACCGTCAACTGGGCGCCAATTCTGTCCGCGAGCTCGATCCCCATCTCTTTCTTGATGTAAAGATCCTTCTCGCCCCACACGATCTTCACCGGGATTTCGAGCCGCTCCAGATGCGATTCGAAGTGATGCTGGTCCCGCGTAAAGCGGGCGTAGTAGTGCGAGAAAGCATCCGCCGTCGTGATTGCGCCGTAACCCCAGGCGCGTGACATGTCATCCTTGAATTCCCGCGGTACATCGAATTGCTCCTCCTTGGGCAGGCCTCGTCTGAACGCGTTTTCGAGGATGTCGTCGCGATTCCTGTTCAGCTGCTCGCGGGCCTGGCTCATCGAAGGTCCGGTCTTCAGGCTCTGCAGGCTCTCGTACATGTAGTGAGGTCTGTCGAAGGGAGCGAAATCGCCGACTATGATGGTCGTCGCAATTCCGGGCTTGTCCTGGGCCAGGAGAAGAGCGGGCAGCGCTCCGATATCCGTTGCATAGATTGTGAGCTTCGACGTGTCGATGCCCGCCTTGCGTATGTAGTCATTCAGAACGCGTGCGTAGTCCCTCGGAGCGTACGAAAACCTGTCGACCGTTGGCCGCGACGAAAGACCGAAACCCGGCCAATCGAAAGCGTGGACTTCGTAGTCGTCGGCGAGGGCTAGGGCGATATCCTTCCAGGCATACAGCGTCTCCGGAAATCCGTGCAGGAAGAGAACGGTCCCCCGCGGGTTCGCATTGTGAACCACCATTCTCCGGAGCGTAATATCCTTGTCGATCTCGAGGAAGCCAATGTCGGCCTTCCATTCTAGCTCAGATAGAGCTTGGGCGTGTGCCGGCACGCCAAGAGGGTCGGGTACCGAGGCTCCGAGAGCCATGGTCGCAGCGATTGCTATGGCGACGCCGCTGTGACGACGGCGACGAAGGCTGGTTTTCTCCGAGCTATTGCTCATGGTTTGTCTCCAAGATTCGAATTCAGGTGCATCGCGGGCTTCACTGCACTTCTCGAATTTTCACTCGCCCAGGATCAGAAGCGGCTTGCCTTTCTCGACGATGTAGGTGGCAAGCTCGGCGGCCTTGACGGAGCCGACGTTCTTCACGGCATGCGGCGTTCCGTGCGGAATGAAGAGCATTTCGCCTGCCTTGACGGTCAGTGGCGGCCTGCCGTCGAGCTGATACTCCAGGGCGCCCTCGGTGACGTAGACCAGCTCTTCACCGGGATGCGAGTGCCTGACGGCGCTCACGCCCGGACCGAACTCAACGAGTACCTGGATGACCTCGCGTCCGGCGGCGCTGAGATCGTTCCGGAGCAGATTGGTGCGCTTGATGTCGCCAAGGCTGGCTTCGTGGGCCTGAGCCACAGGCAAGGTCAACCCGCCAGCGACGAAGAGTGCCGCAACTGCGGCGATGGTGCGGAGTGTTTTCATTGGGTCTTGTCCTCGTTCAGGTTGATATCTTGCAGCGATTGAGATGACCGGTTCAGGTCAGTGTTGACGTAGTGGTCGAAGCGCCGCGGCGACTTCCCGGGAGAAAAGTTCGGGCTGTTCCCACGCAGCGAAGTGTCCGCCCTTGTCGGCCTCATTGAAGTAGATGAGATTGCGATAGGCGCGGCGGGCCCAGCTCTCCGGAGCGCGATACACTTCGTCCGGGAAGACGGAGATCGCGACGGGAAGCGAGATTTCGGTCGTCTTCTGCGCCGCGGAGAGAATGACGCTCTGACCCGCCGTCTCCCAGTAGATGCGTGCGGATGAAACAGCCGTGTTCGTCAGCCAGTACAGCGTGACGTCGTCCAGCATCTCGTCGCGCGTGAGCAGGCGAAGCGGTTCCGCGTTGTTGTAATCGAACATCCAGGCCGCCAGCCCTGCGGGAGAATCGGTCAGCGCGTAACCGATTGTCTGCGGCCGCGTTCCCATCATTGCGGCGTAGGCACGATACCTCTTGTAGAAGGTGGAGAGCGCGTCGAACGCGGCACGTTCCTTCGATGAGAGATTTTGCGGAGCAGGTGCGCCCGTGGCAAGCAGCGCCGCGACCTCGGATGGCACAGCCGCCGGCAGGTTGATGTGAATGCCTAGCAGTCCTGGAGCAGCCTGCCGCGCCATTGCGCTCGAGATCGGCGCCCCCCAGTCGCCGCCCTGGGCGACATAGCGGCCGTAGCCGAGGCGATGCATCAGTTCCGCCCAGGCTCGTGCGATGCGCTCCGGTCCCCATCCCGTGCCTTTGGGCTTGCCGGAAAAACCGAAGCCGGGGATCGAAGGCAACACCAGGTGAAACGCGTCTTCCGCGTTCCCGCCGTGGCTCGTCGGATCGGTCAGAGGACCAATCGTCTTGAGCAGTTCGAACACTGAGCCCGGCCAGCCGTGCGTCATGATGAGAGGAAGTGCGTTCGCATGACGTGAGCGGACGTGGATGAAGTGAATGTCGACACCGTCGATCGTCGTTGTGAACTGCGGCAGCGCGTTGAGCCTGGCTTCGGCTTTGCGCCAGTCGTATCCGGTGGACCAGTACCCCATGAGTTCGCTGAACGAAGCGAGTTGCAGGCCTTGCGACCCGTCATCTACTGTTTCGCGGTCGGGAAAGCGTGTCGCCGCGACGCGCCGGCGAAGGTCAGCCAGCGCCTCTTCGGGAAAGCTGACGTGAAACGGACGGATTAATTCGTTCGACTCAGCCAGCGCGCGGTGGAGAGGGAACAGTCCAGCCGTGCAGGCAATCGTGACGCCCATCGCAGCGCTTCTCAGCAGTGAGCGCCGATCCTGGTCGATGACTTCGGAAACCTGCAGCCTGTGCATCTTGCTCTCCGTTTCCAGAGCGGGTCGACAATCTGGCTCGCGCACCGCTTGGTGGCTTGAATGTCGCCGGAGAACGGGAGAATTGCTCGTTAGGTGTTGTTAAGCGCTGTTACCGGTTGGGTAGGCTGAAGAAATCAGCCTGCGGCAACCACATGGATTCACGATCAGGCCAGCGAAACTTGAGTAAGGTTGATTGTGACAATTTGCCCGGACCCGCGCTTTTCGAAGCGCCTTATTCGCCTACTACAGTCTTTACACGTCGCAAGAAGTGCGGCTAAGTCTCTGATCGCAAAGCCCTTCCTACAACGATGTTGCAACGGCACAGATGACGGCAAGTTCTGCTGTCTTCTCGAAAGAAATTGAAACTGGATGGCGGCGGACGCGGTACAGTCATTCTCGCCGGCCAGCCATCGACAAGGTGAGCGCATGTGACCGGGCTTGAAACAACGAGCGGTTCTGGCGCGAGTCCCATGAGGGCACCGCAGCAGGCAGACACGGTCTCTTTCGGACCGTTCTCCCTTCACGACAAGACGCGGCTGCTTGAAAGGGATGGGCAGCCAGTCAAGGTGGGCAGTCGGGCACTGGATATCCTGCGGCTCTTGGTCAGCCGCGCTGGCGACGTCGTATCGAAGAACGAGCTGTTGGCCCACGCGTGGCCGGGTCTTGCCGTCGAAGAGATCAGTTTGCGAGTGCATATCGCCGAGCTTCGCAAGGCGCTCGGCGAGGGCAAGGAGGGGGCGCGCTATATCACCAATATACCGAGCCGCGGCTACTGCTTCGTCGCACCGGTGCATCGCATCGCAGACGCGCCCCCGGCGGTTTCGCTTGCTGCGCAGGCGCTGAGCGCCCCGGAGACGACGCTTGCGCCAATCCTGCCTCACCGCCTAGAGCGGATGATCGGACGGGATGATGTTGTGCGGGAAGTGGCGGAGCGTTTGCTGACCGAACGCTTCATCACGCTCAGGGGCCCTGGTGGAATCGGAAAGACCACCGTTGCGATCGCGCTGGCCCACGAGCTCTCAGCACAATTCGACGGCCAGGTTCGCTTTCTCGACTTCAGCATGGTGAAGGATGCCGCGCTTGTCGCCAGCACGATCGCATGGGCTCTCGGGCTCGTGGTGCAGCATTCTGACCCGACGGACAGCATCGTCGGCTACTTGCGCAACCGCCGCCAACTGCTGGTGCTCGACAGTTGCGAGCATGTCGTCGAGGCCATTGCCGGGGTGGCAGAGCGTATCCACCAGCAGGCGCCGGGGGTCAGCATCCTCGTCACCAGCCGCGAGTCGCTGCTTGTGGAAGGCGAGCAGATTTTCGAGCTTGGTCCGCTCGAGGGGCCCCCGCAGGGTGCGGGGCTGAACGCAAGCGAGATGCTGGCTTATCCGGCTGCGCGCCTGTTCACGGAGCGGGCTGCTGCGGCGGGCCATCGCGCGGAAATTGTTGACGAAGACGCCGAAGTTCTCGCCGAAATATGCAGCAAGCTCGATGGCATAGCGCTGGCGATCGAACTCGCCGCCGTGCGGGTCGGCACGCATGGATTGCGCGAGCTGGTGACCTTGCTCGATGGCCGGCTGAAGCTGGAGTGGCGCGGCCGGCGGACGGCGCCTCCGCGCCATCAAACACTCGGTGCCACGCTGGACTGGAGCTATGGTCTGATCAGCGAGAGCGAGCGGATCGTTCTGCGTCGCCTTGCCATTTTCGCCGCTCCCTTCACGTTGCAGGGCGCGACCATGGTCGCGGGCGAGGCGGGCGATCCGGCCGAGCGCATTGTGGAGTCGTTGGAGCAGCTCGTTGCCAAGTCGCTGATTTCGGTGCGTCCTGACGGCGCCGTGACGCGCTATCGGCTTCTTGACACCACCAGGGCTTATGCGATGCAGAAGCTCGCCGACAGCGGTGAGGCGACGAGTATCTCCAGCCGGCATGCCCGCTACGTCCAGCACGCGCTGGAAACGACGGTGGCAGATGCAGGCGGGGGCGACCAGGCATCGCGTTCGCGCGCTCGGACGGTGCTGTTTTCCGACGCGCGTGCGGCGCTGAAATGGGCGTTCGCCAATGATGAGGGCGCTGGACTGCGCGTCCCGCTGGCCGGTGCCTGCGCCAGGTTGTTCGTCGAGCTCAACCTGCTGGACGAAGGGCGCCTATGGTCAAGCCGCGCGCTTACTATGCTGGACGATTCGACGCGTGGCAGTGCATGGGAACTGGAGCTGCAGGCAACGCTCGGACACGCTTTCATGTTCACCGAGCGCAACAGCGATCAGGCTGAAACGGCACTGCGGCGTGGCCTTGAGATTGCTGAAGCCCTCGGCGACGGCGCGAGCAAATTCAAGCTGCTGGCACGGCTAAATATGTTCTATCGCAGGACAGGCGATTACAGGCTTTTGTTGCCGCTTGCCCTTGAAGCCGAACAGACCGCACAGGCGATCGGAGATCCGGCAGGAATTGCTGGTGGCAAGGGCTTGGTCGGCGTCTCCTATCACCTGATAGGCGACCAGCGCGCGGCACAGCTGCATCTTGAGGAGGGAGTTGCGGGCAGTGAAGCTCTGCGCCGCATGCAGCCCGGCCATTTTGCTTATTCGAGGACGCCGCAAATTCCGCTCGCTCGCGTGCTTTGGTTACGAGGCTTCCCTGATCGGGCGGTCGAGTGCGCCCGGCCCTTGACGGGGTCAGCCGCGCCGCGGGACGCCGTGATGTACTGCATTTCGCTTTGCTGGTCAGCTTCGCTCTACGGTTGGGTCGGCGACTGGTTCTCGGTTGAACAAATGAGCACTCGCCTTTCGGCTCATGCCGCCAGCCACGCGCTAGCAACTTATCAGGCCGTGGCGGCCGGCTTTCGCGCGCAGACGATGATCGCGCGCGGCGAACTCAAGGAAGGGATCGAATTGCTGCAGGCCGTGCTGCCACGGCTGCATGCTGACCGTTACGAACTGTATGCCTCCGCTTTCATCTCCGAGCTTTCGCAGGGCTTGGCCGAATTGGGTCAACCGGCGGAGGGGTTGCGCGTCCTGCACGAGGCAATCGCCCGCATCGAGCCGGCCGGCGAAGCTTTCGACGCACCGGAGCTTCTGCGCCTACGCGGTGAACTGGAGGCGCGCGGCGGTGACGCGAAGGCGGCAGAAGCAAGCTTCATGGCCTCGATCGCGCTGGCCGAGGAGCAGGGCGCGCTATCGTGGCGGCTGCGAACGGAGACATCGCTGGCCCGCCTTCGACGCAAGCAACGCGGGGCGAAGCCGCTGGACGGACTGGCCGAGACCTACGCCCGCTTCACTGAAGGGTTCGAAACAGCCGATCTGAAAGCTGCACGCGAACTGCTGGAAGAGGCCACAAAGTAGCCGCTGCGTCAGCCGAAGCGGAAGTCGGAGAGGTCGATCGACACCATGAGCGTATCGAGCATCGGCTTCAGGTCATCGGCGCGCAGATAAGCCCTGCGTCGGGTCGGAATCCAGATGCCGTTCACGTTCACAGGGTCGGAGACGTACTGCGCTGCCGGGAAGCTGCCGGCAATATCCACGTGGTAGTCGTGCCGGCGGATGAGCATGTCCTCGCCGAAATAGAAGTCCTGCTGGGAGCTGTGGCTGGCGATCGCCGCAGGAAAACTGGCCCTCAAGCCACGCCAGCTCTCCGCTCCCTCTTGCCACGGCTCGATTTCCTCGACTTTGAACCCATCCGTGGCGAGCAGGAACGGCGTGGTGAGGTAAGTCCAGAGCGCATAACCGTTGAAATATGCGCGGTGCAGCGGATCCCAGCTCGTTCGGAGGTCGTGCCGCGCAAACGAAGCACGAGGATCGGATCGTTCGGCGACCACGCTGCCGTCGGCTGCAAGAATGGCAATGCGATCGGATGTGAACTCGGTATGCCGGTCTTTTCCAAACGGCTCAACCGAGGCCCATTGCCGATGCAGCTCGACCTGCATAGTCCGCGCGATCGGATCCTGCGGGACGCCCTTGAGGGCCCAAAGGTCGCCGCCGCTGACGATGGTCGCGGTGAGCGTCTGGTGAGAATTCCAGCGGTCCAGGCCCCCATGGGCCTCGACCGCATCGGTGAGCAGCGAAATCATTCTCGTCTCCCAGCTTAGGTTGGTTGCTTCAGCAGAGCGCTATCAATCGGCATTTTCCGCAGACGCTTGCCGGTCGCCGCGAAGATAGCGTTGTTGATCGCCGGCACGATCGCCGATGTGCCTGCCTCACCCATACCGCCGGGCGGCTCCGAGCTGTTGACGATATGAACTTCGATCACCGGCGCTTCGTTCATGCGCAGCATTTGATAGGTGTCGAAATTCGTCTGTTCCACACGTCCCTTCTTCAGCGTTATCTCGCCGTACAGCGCGGCCGTGGTGCCAAAGATGATTCCGCTCTGAATCTGAGCTTGGACCGTGTCGGGATTGATAACAGTACCGCAATCAACGGCACACACGACTCGCCGTACGCGGGCAACTCCATCTTTTGAGACCTCGACTTCGGCAACCTGCGCGAGGTAGGTACCGAAGGCGGACTGCAGCGAGACGCCGCGGCCGATACCCTTCGACAAGGGCCCTCCCCAGCCGGCCTTTTCAGCGGCAAGGTCGAGCACCGCCTTCGCGCGCGGAGACTTGTCGAGCAGAGCCCGTCGATAGGCGACCGGATCCTGCTTTGCCGCGGCTGCCAGTTCATCGATGAAGCTCTCCACCACAAACACGGTATGCGACGGACCGACGCTGCGCCAGAACGCTGTCGGAATGCCAGGCGGCTCCACTCGCACATACTCGACATGAAAATTTGGTAGGCCGTAGACGAGATCGATCGCGCCTTCCGTCGAATCAGGATCGAGCCCATTCTGGAAGCCTGGAGGTAACCACCGCGCAATTACAGACGAGCCCGCGAAGCGGTGGCGCCAAGCTACCGGTTTGCCTTGATGATCGAGGCCGGCGGCGATACGGTCAAACCAGTAGGGGCGATACATGTCGTGTTGGATGTCTTCTTCGCGCGTCCACACCACCTTCACAGGCCCATCGACCTGCTGCGCGATTTGAACGGCACGGATTACCCCGTCTGTCTCCAGCCGTCGGCCGAAGCCACCACCGATCAGATGATTGTGAACGATCACCTTTTCGAGCGGCAGGCCGGCGGTCTTCGCCGCCGCGGCTTGCACACGCGCGACCGCCTGGCTGCCAACCCAGATTTCGCACGCATCCTTGCGGACATGAACCGTGCAATTCATCGGCTCCATCGTAGCGTGGGCCAGGAACGGGACCTGGTAGTTCGCCTCGATCCTGGTCGCGGCGCCCGCCAGGGCGGCCTCCGAGTCGCCGATATTTTGTGCGACTGCGCCCGCACCAAGCGTCGCCTGCTCAAGCTCGCGTGCAACCGCTTCAGTCGTGAGCCCGGCATGGGGGCCATCGTCCCATTCAATCTTGAGCGCCTCCAACCCCTTTTTGGCGGCTCCCATGTGGTCAGCTATTACCGCAACTGCGTCGTCGAGCCGCACGATTTGGCGCACTCCCTTGACGGCCGTGGCTGCCGCATCGTCCACAGTCTTCAGGCGGCCGCCGAACGTCGGCGATTGCGCCAGCGTCGCAAACCTGACTCCGTCTGGTCTTGCGTCGATGCCGTAGATGACCGTTCCGTTGACTTTTACCACTGCGTCGAGACGCTTGGCCCGAGTGCCGATCAACTTGAATGCTTCGGAGGCCTTGAGCGTGACACTGGCCGGCACGGGGACCTTCGCTGCGTCAGCTGCGATCTCACCATACTTGAGGCGCCGCTTGGTAACGGAGTGTACCACCTCACCATCTTGAGCGCTGCAGGACCTCGGGTCGACGCCCCAGCGGTTGGCCGCGGCGGCGACGAGCATTGTCCTTGCGATGGCTCCCGCCTCGCGCAGCGGCTTCCATGCACCGCGCATTGCATTCGAATTGCCCGTCGCCTGCACACCGAGCAATGGATTGGCGTAGAGCTTCTCGTTAGGAGGTGCGTGCTCCAGGCGCACTTGCTTCAGGTTCACCTCGAGCTCTTCGGCGATCAGCATGGGAATCGAGGTGTAGGTGCCTTGACCCATCTCAACATAGGGCATGGTCAGGACGACCTGGCCGTCATGCTGAATGCGAATGAATGCGTTCGGAGCGAAGTCGGCGAAGGCAGCGTCGCTTCTGCCGAAGGGCAGAGCCAAGCTCAGCATCAATCCGCCGCCAGCGGCTGCGGCCGTAGCCAGGAAGCCGCGGCGCGAAAGATCGGTGTCGGTAGTACGGGGAACGGCGCGATCCGGTGTCATGGGTTAGCCTCCCTTTGCATTCGATTGCGCCGCGAGCTTGATGGCTTCGCGGATGCGGACGTAGGTGCCGCAACGGCAGATATTGCCGCTCATGGCCTCATCGATGTCGGTATCGGTCGGATGTGGGTTGCTCGTCAGGAGCGCAGCAGCGGACATGATCTGTCCCGACTGGCAGTAGCCGCATTGCACGACCTCATGCTCGAGCCACGCCTTTTGAATCTTTGCGCCAGCATCAGTCTTGCCGACAGCTTCGATCGTCGTGACCTGCGAGTTGCCGATGCTGTCGATCGGCGTGATGCAGGACCGCGTGGCGACCCCGTCAATGTGAACGGTGCAGGCGCCGCAAAGCGCCGCGCCGCAGCCGAATTTGGTGCCGGTCATGCCGAGAACATCTCGCAGTACCCAGAGCAACGGTGTGTCGCCATCGACATCGGCACTGCGTGCAGATCCATTGACTTGAATGGTGAAGGCCATGAGTCATCTCCATTTTGAGTTACCGGATGGGCGCGCACATGGCGCGCCAGCTTCTTCGATCGTCGAGGCGTAGCCTTTCAGCTGCCGAGCTGGCCGACGTAGTGCCCCAGGCGGTTCTCGACATCGCCGGGGCGATGGAAGCCGCGCGCCATCAGCGCCTTGATCCTGGCCTGGGTGGCAGGACGTCCGAGCGAGGCAATAAAGGCGTCCCACTCTGGTGCGATGTCCGCATCGGCAGGCAGGCTTGCCTTGTCGACTAGGCGCTTGGTCTCGGCAATCGCCTCCTTGTCGAACGAGGCGATCCGCATCGCCAGCGCATCGACGAAGCTGTCGAGTTCGGCGTCAGGAAGCGAGCGGTTGACGTATCCGTAGCGCTCGGCGAGGTCGCCGCTGACGTCATCCGCGCTGAGCAGGATCTCCAGCGCGCGTCCGCGCCCGACCAGGCGAGGCAATCGCGCCATCGGTCCGCCACCGGGCACGAGGCCGGCACCAACCTCCCATTGGGAAAGAATAGCCTTTTCGCGGCTTGCGAAACGCATGTCGCTCGCCAGCGCGAGTTCGCTGCCGACGCCCGTCGCCCGCCCGCGAATCGAGGCGATCGAGACGACCGCTGCGCGGCTAAGCCGCACCAGCATATCGGGAAGAGCCTGCAGCCCGGTCGGTCCGGGCGGAATGCTCGTCGAGTCCTCAAGAGGCGCGAGGAAGTCGTAATGGGTGAGGAAAAAGCCTTCGACAGCGCTGTCGAACACGACGACCTTTACCTGCTCGTCGGTTTCTAGGGCCCCAATAATCTCGTTCAGCTGCGGGATGCTTTGGCGGCCGAAGATATTCAGCGGTGGATGGTCGAACGTGACCCGCCAATAAGAGGGCAGGCGTCGCTCGAGCCGGACACGTTGAGTGGAAAATGTTTTCTCTAGGCGGGTCATGTGATGCACTCCGTGGTTGCCGGCCGACATTCCCTCAAGAACTCGCAGAACGCTCGTTAGGCGTTGTTAAACGGTGTTGGACGCTGCGGCAGACGACAAAACGTTCGTCTGATCAGGCGCTTAGGGCGGCGCACCTTCGGCACAGCTGGCCTGCCCGGCTTTAGAACCCGCACGACCGCGATACCGATCCCCCGGGCACTCATTGTCCGGCTTTGATCCGGCCAAATCGCGCTGACAACGTCTAACAACGCTTAACGAGCCAACCTGCCGGACCCGGTGCATACCGCTTCCACACGAGGCCGGCGTCTTTCGAAAGACGACGCCTCAAACGGGAGCAAGACCATGCACAAGCACGTCAACCAGACTCGCCGCGAGTTCATCGGTGCCGCTGCTGCGCTCGCGACCGGCATTGGCTTGACCGGCCCCGCAGCCGCGCACCTGAGTCAGGTCGCCGAAGCTGCAGATGCAACGACACGGACGCCGGCAATAAGTGCCTCTCTGGGAAATCTGAAGCAGATCAATGCCGGCCTTCTGAACGTCGGATACGCAGAGAGCGGACCCGCAAGCGCACCAGCGGTCCTGCTGCTGCACGGTTGGCCCTACGATATCGACAGCTTCGCCGACGTCGTGCCGCTCCTGACCACCGGGTATCGAGTCATCGTGCCGTATCTGCGCGGCTATGGAACGACCCGCTTCCTTTCCGCTGCAAGCGTACGCAACGCCCAGCCTTCGGCAATCGCAGCGGACATGCTTGCGCTGATGGATGCGCTGAAGATCGAGAAGGCAGTCGTGGCCGGCTTCGACTGGGGCGCGCGCACCGCCAACATCATGGCTGTGCTCTGGCCGGAGCGCGTCAGCGCGATGGTGTCCGTCAGCGGCTATCTGATCGGCAACCAGCAGGCCGGCAAACTGCCGCTGCCGCCGAAAGCCGAGTTGGAATGGTGGTATCAGTTCTATTTCGCCACCGAGCGCGGCCGCATCGGCTACGACAAGCATCGCCTTGAGTTCGCGAAGCTGATTTGGAAGCTCGCATCGCCGAAATGGAAGTTCGACGACGCCACCTTCGAGCGCAGCGCGAAAGCCTTCGACAATCCCGATCACGTCGCGATTGTGATCCACAACTATCGCTGGCGGCTTGGATTGGTCGACGGCGAAGAGGCTTATGACGAACTCGAGGCGCAGCTCGCGCTGGCGCCGACCATCGGTGTGCCGACCATCACCATGGAGGGCGACGCCAATGGCGCGCCGCATCCTCAACCCGCCGTCTACGCGAAGAAATTCACCGGCAAGTACGAGCACCGGCACATCACCGGCGGCATCGGCCACAATCTTCCCCAGGAAGCGCCGGGGGCGTTCGCACAGGCCATTCTCGACGTCGCCGCGCAGGTGTGATCGCGGCGCCGATATTCACCAGGCACACAACAGGAGAGAACCATGACAGTAGCAGTCAACCCCGCGAAGGTCCGCTCGACGGACATGAAGTTCGAGCTCGCCGTTATCCCGGTCTCGGATGTTACGCGCGCCAAGGAGTTCTACGCGCAGCTTGGCTGGCGTTTTGACGCCGAATTCACCAACGGCAGCGACTTCCACATTGTCCAGTTCACGCCCCCGGGCTCCGGCGCCTCGGTGATCTTCGGCAAGAACGTCACGCCGGCCAAGCCGGGCTCTGCCCAGGGCCTGTACCTGATCGTGTCCGACATCGAGGCCGCCCGGAAGGAGCTGCTTGCGCGTGGCGTCAAGGTCAGCGAGGCGTTCCACGGGGGCGACAACGTCCACACCGGTACCGACGAGCCCTACCTGTTCGGGAGCGTCCGGATCAGTGGCCCGGATCCGCAGCGCCGTACCTACCAATCGTTCGCATCATTTAGCGATCCGGACGGCAATGGCTGGGTGCTGCAGGAAGTAACCAACCGTCTTCCCGGCCGGGTCGAGGGTGACACGACCTTTACGTCAGTGTCCGACCTCGCGGCGACGCTTCGCCGCGCGGCGGCAGCCCACGGCGAGCATGAGAAGCTGACTGGCGGACACGACGTGAACTGGCCGGACTGGTACGCCGAGTACATCGTCAATGAGCAGGCGGGCAAGCCGCTGCCGAAGTAGCCATCGTCAGGTGCGGTCCGCCGGCGGCCGGCGACCGCACTTTCAGCAACCAGCAGCGGAGTAATGCCTATGAGCAACCGAATCCTCGTCTCTACGGCTCCTATCGTTCCGACCGGATGGGTATCCGGCTCGCCGAATACGTTGTCGACCAGTTGCGCCGCCGAGGTGATGACGCCGAGCTGATCGACGCCAAGGCGATCAACCTTCCGATTCTCGACCGCATGTACAAGGAATACACGAAGGGCGAGGCGCCCGCAGCGCTCGAGCAGCTCGCGCAGAAGATCAAGGCGGCCGATGGCTTCATCTTCGTCACCGGCGAATACAACTGGGGTGTTCAGCCTGGATTGAAGAACCTCACCGACCACTTCCTGGAGGAATGGTTCTGGCGGCCCGCTGCGATCGTCAGCTATTCAGCCGGGCGTCTGGGAGGAGCGCGCGCCGCTACCGCATGGCACGGCACACTGTCCGAAATGGGCATGGTGGTGACCTCGAGCACGATCGCCGTTGGGCCGATCGGTCAGACCCTCTCGGCCGAAGGTCAGCCGACCGGCGAGGGCGGCAAGGGGCTCGAGCAGTCCTTTCCCCGCTTTGCCGACGATTTGATGTGGTGGGTGGAGGCCGGCAAGGCCCAGCGGCAGCGCAAGGCGCCACCGTACTAAGTCACGGCTTTCACGCTTCGACAACGGATCAATTCTTTTGGCAACTCACAACACGACCGCAACGGACTCTACCAACCAACGGAGATGAAAATGACTCAGCACAAGGCAACTGCCCTCATTACCGGTGCATCGACCGGTATCGGCGCGATCTACGCCGATCGCCTGGCCAGGCGCGGCCACGACCTCATTCTTGTTGCGCGCAACAGGCAGCGGCTCGCCTCGCTGGCGCGCCGGCTCACCGAGGAGACCGGCCGGAAAGTGGAGACGGTCGAAGCCGCAATCTCACCTCGCAAATAGCCTCCAAATTGCTACACCCGGGGTCGCTATGGCCAACGAAGGACGGAATTCCACTCATTGGGCGCAGCAGCTGGTCCGAACGCTGAAATTCGTCCATGAGATGTTATGGAAGAACTCGGCCAGAGGCTTGGCCGGTTGGCGGGGACGGCTCCAGCTCCGAGCTTCCCGATCGTGAATTCAGCTGCTTTAAGGCGGATTCAATATATTCCGACATCGCATCCAGCCATGCTTGTTCGTGCTTTGGCAAAAAGTCAGTTAGCCTCGGCATTTGCCAGCAGCCATGCGAACTGCCCGATTCCTTGCTATCCTTCGTTTCTCTCGCGGCAACGCTGCTGCGAAGGGCAAAAACAACAAAAGACCCCCGGTTGCCGCTGGCCTCGTTCAGCGGGCGGCCGATCTCAAGCACCGCACGGCCGAGTTTCCCCAGGTTGAGTTCGAGGCGGCGACGGCGCGCAGGTGCCGGTGAGCACTGCTTCGATTACCGCCCGCGTACCGCCGACGTCAATCAAGCTTGCATGGACGGTGCGCCCCTTTCGCTCAAATTGCTATCACTTTCTTGGGCTTGTCGAGTCATTCATGAGATACCAGCTCCAGTTCGATCAGGCAGGCGAGCACCGTCCCATCGTCTCTTGCTCTCTCGCTCAACGAGCAGAAGAGCGGCCGCCTCCTCGACGTTCGAAGCCAACACGGACAGCTTGTCTTACCATCCCGCAGCGAATCTCATGGACCGACAGAACAGAAGCTCGGCGTGCGAACCAGCGCCGAGCCGCGATTGCCGTGTTTCTGTCTGTCAGCACCATTGATCAAGCCGAGCCTGAGGCACTTCTCGTTCTGGTCAGACGCTGTCGGGCGCTCGCTTCTTCGCAAATTGCTGCCGACGCGATCGCTCACAACGACGAACCCGTCGAAGATGGTATTGAACTGTTTCTGATTGCAATCCGCTCCAGCGGCTCTTTTGCCAGGCGGGACGGCTGGACGCACGGCAAAGCCTTTCTGCGCACTCCTTTGGCAATCTTATTTATGCCTGGGGCTCGTTATTCAGCCCTTTCTTCCCCATATCCAAGTCTAGCCTGGTCAGCCATCGAGATTGGCCGGAGTGCGCGGAGACTTCCAACGAAAGGGCTCTGCATATGTTCAAATCTCAGCAGCATCGCGCAAGAGCAACCGCGTCAGGCGAGCCCGTCAAGGGTTCGAGCAACGCTGAGGAAAGCCGTAAATTCAAGACCTGGCGGGCCGGCTTCGTCTTATTGACGGAGCACAGGCGCAACAATCAAGTCGGTCGCAACGAGCTGCCTTTAACAAAGGACCCGCCCAGCGATGCGAGATCGGGCGCTGTCGCTCTGTCGCGATGGGAGAACGAGGGAGGCTCAGTCCGCGACGAACCGCCGATGCGAGGAAACGCCGAAAAACAGGAGGAATCGTGATGTCACTTACACAACTTAGCGTCGATGACAGCGCCCATAGCATGGATGGGCTACGGCTTTTTGCTCAGGATGGAACTGAACGCGTCGAGGCGTTCGTAGGCCGCAAAGTGATGGACGTCTGGGCCGAATCCGTCGAGCACCATGGCGGACGGCAAAGTCTGTTCCGCGATCAATACAATGCGCTTGGCAAGCTGAATCTTGCGGCGATCCAACGGATTGTGAGCGCAAAATACCAGCGAGGAGCCGCGTTCAACCGGCAGCATCCTTTTATCGAGGTTCTATTCTCTGACATTACGGAAAGCGGCGAGGCTCTGGATCTGAGTGAGCTCGTGCGAGAGGTTTTGCCGCCGGCCTTTCATAGGCTGACTTGAGATCTGCTCCACGAGAATGCACGAAACTAGTCTGTCATTCGCTGGGACCAACAAGGACAAACTGGCGGCGGGTCCAGTTCGCCCGGCCACGCGCTCGGTTTCGCTGCGCGGCGGTCAGTCCTTCCGGTCGATCTCGGATTTGTCGCGCAGAACCGCGTTCAGAAGCGAGCTATGAACCTCGATCTTTCCATTGATGAAGCCGAGCTCGCGGAACTTATTCATGAAGAAGCTAACTCGGGATCGGGTCGCGCCGATCATTTCGGCCAGCGTTTCCTGGCTGATGTTGACGCCAATGGGCTGCGGGCTGGCGTCCTTGCCGAAATTTGCCCAGCAGAAGCAACAGGCGCGCCAAGCGTTTCTCGCTCGAATTGAAGAGTTGGTCGATCAGGTCTTCTTCGATCCGGCTATTGCGCGCGAGCAAATACGCCATGAACAATTGAGAGAACTTCGGCTTGTCTTCGAGCGCTGCAATCATCGCCGTCTTCGATATTCTCGTGATAACGCAGTCTTGCATTGCCGTAGTCGTGGCAATACGCACTAGATGACCGTTGAGGCAGCCTTCACCAAAGAATTGTCCCGGCTCTAGAATCCCGACTTCCTTACCCTGGTCCGAAACGACCGTGAGCTTGACCTTTCCCTCTTGAACGTAGAAGACCGCGTCCGCGACGTCTCCCTGCGCGAACACGTTCTGACCTTTGGCGAATTTAGAAATCGATTTTCCGGCCCCGACCTTGGCAAGGAAGGCTCTGGGATCAAACAAGTCCTTCGCCGCTTTCACCAAGGCAGGACACCACCGTTCGCTGGACCGCTAACACCTTGTCATATTACCACAATTTGAAAGGAGGTTTACCTGTTGGAAGGCGTGGCATGCGGCAACTGGGAACTAAAATGACAAGAGGAAGCGGTTGGCTCGACGTGGGCTTCACGGACTCAGCCTCCTCAAGTTCTTCGTTCAATGTCGATACGACCAATCCTGATGCTTGACCATCTAGGTCAGCTTTGCAAGCGTCCCCGTGGACTGCTGGAGATGAGAGGCGGGGGTCTATCCGCAGATCTCCGCGGCGCGACCTGCCCGACTATCCACGCAGCTCCACGGCTTTCCCGCGGCCGAGCGATTCGGCACAAGCTTTTGCAACGGCTGAGTTTGGCTCGGTGCTTCCCGGCATCGTGGCCCAACCGCCTTTTTCGACGAACTTGCTCTGGTCCCATGCATAGGTCGCCTTCTTCATTTCGACCAAATTCGCCGAAGCATCAGCGGCTTGTCGAAACTTCTCAACGCAGATGGGTGTGAGTGAGAGCCGCGACGACAGCCGTCGCAGCACTATTCTTCGCGAGCGTCTCGGCCGTCCCACCCGTCACCCAGCCGCCCCAGCTGAACCCGACGATTGCCAGAGCAATTGCTCCGGCCGCAGCTCCCCACAGTGCCGGCTGCAGGGCAGCTCTTGTCTCCCTTGAGATTTCCATGGTTTTCACCTTGACTTTGAGGTATGTGCTTTACCCGTAAAAGAGGCTAGACACGTCGAGCGATCGGCGTCTGTACCAAATTGCTCACTCCATCGCGTTCGGACACTCTCGGCGGATGGCCTGATGCGCCGGTTCGCTGCAGTCTGGCGCCAGTGCCTACGGCAAGTAACTGCCTCGCGATGCTCCGGGAAATGCAGGGCCTTTGTGAGACTCTCTGCCTTTCGCAGTTGGGCGCGGGCGGTGCCGATGGTCGGGTCCGGTGTTCCCTTTTGAACAGACAGCGACGTTTGCGCCTTGTTTATTCCGTGCATTGCCTGACTTGAAATGTATATCTCCGATCAGCCCGGCCCTCGTGGCCGGGCTTTTCGCTAACGAGCCGCCGGTCCTACTTAAACCGTGGCGGCCGAGATAGAAGCCGCACAGTCGCTTCCACCAGTCGCTGAAGTGGCCGTTATCTTTGAAATAGCCCGGCTGAACCGATAAGGCCGCCGCAGCGGCCTGTTCGCGAGTGAGCCTTTGCGCGGGCGCACACCAATATCTAAGCGGCATTCTGTTGGTGCCCTCTCGGGGGCGAGACCCAGCGTCACCGCCGATCGTTTCGCCGCTAGGCGACGTTGCATTGTGTCTCGTAGTTTGGACACCGCAGGCCAAGAAGCGGGGATGTCGCTCACGGGGACAATGCAGCGAGACCCACGATTGACTGTGCTTCTGCGCACCCCGAACGAGCTCGCGCTGCGATGCCATCGCTTGTGGGGTTGCGGCAACACAGTCGGTAGGCAATAACACCGCAGAATTTTCACGCCATCTCGACTGCCAGTCATTATTAATTAGGCGCTAGGCCCGAAACGGAGTAGCTTTTTTTAGCGGTCAAGCGGATTGCTTGCTCGACAGCTGCCGAAAACGGGCGACGTGCCGAAGTCCTCGCCTCCATCTAAATGGCAGCACATTGCCCTCGGTAGGCAACCTCTTTCCAAAATTGCTGTTCCAAACACGTGGAGGGCGAACCACCCCACGCGCGTCAGGCGATCTGCTGAAGGAAGAACGACATGAAGATGAGCAATGTAGTTCCCAGCGCTCGGTCTGTGGCAAAGTACACTTATAGCGCGGCGACCATTTGGGTAGCTCCTTCTGCTCTCGTCAAATCGGCGCATCTCCTTGAAAGGATTGGACTCGCCACGATTGGAGGCTCGTGCGGCATGTACGTTGCCGCAGCGTTGATGCGCATCGAACACGAGCTGTTTGGAAGTAGCTGGTTCATCTTGCTGATGATGCTCTACGGAGCTCTTAGCTTCTATATCGGCATCGACCTGCCTCGCCATCGTGCTCAGGGGCTCTCGGAGGTGCGAAGCCAGACCGATGCGGCTGAGATCTTCAGTGCAGCAGGCACATTCATTGCCGCGATTGCAGCGTTTCTGTCTGTCAGCATGATTGTCGTTGATCAGGTCGTATCTCACGGTTTGATCGTTGTGATCGCATGCTGTTGGGCGATTGGTTCTTCGGTCCAAATTGCCGCTGGCACCATCGCTCGCAACTACATGGTCGAAGCTGACGGCGGGTAACTTCCGATTGCAATTGAGCTGACGCCGCTGGTCTCCTTTTGAGCGGCCCGTAGCCAATGTGCGAGAATGACCATGACAGCGGTTCGATCGCGATCTGAAACGGTGGCTTTCAGGTATCCATTCCGGATCGCAAGCATCGAGCGCCTGTTACCGGCGGGCTCGTATGAAGTCATTACCGACGAGGAGCTGATGGAGGGCTCGTCAGTGCCGTCCTTTCGGTGCGTCGCCACCAGGATCATGGTGCCTGCCCCGCTACGTAGCGCTGTCGTCGAGATGATACCGATCAGTTCGACCGATCTGTCCACGGCTCGTGACACGATGCGTTGGCCTCCCACGAGTGATGTGCCTGTTGACATCGACAAACATCGCGACATGCCCTCGCCAAACTTCCAGCGGACGCTGGCGGAGATCGAAAGCAAGGCGTTGCGCGGTCGGCGGCTGCAACTTGAATCCGAGTTGCTTGCGATTCCTGCGCGATCAATGGTGAGCGCGCTGCCAGAGCCGAAAGGGTCTGGCCGGGACCTGCGTATCGATGTTTGCCGTGGCATCGCGCTATGGTGCATCTTTCTTGACCATGTCCCCAACAACATCGGAAGCTGGCTGACGCTGCGGAATTACGGTTTTAGCGATACCGCGGAAGTGTTCATGTTCCTCTCGGGTGTGACCTGCGCGTTGGCTTACGGCAAGGCAAGTCGATGCGATGGTTGGGCGAGTGTGGTCAGCCGTACGCTGTGGCGAAGCTGGGACATCTATGCAGCATTTCTCCTGCTCACTCTCGCTTGCGCCATCATGGTTCACCTCGCCGGTGGCGGACGGATTGCCGACGAAAGCAACACGCGCATTCTGCTGGAACATCCGGGCGCGGCTCTCGCGTATGCCGCGATCCTGCAATATCACCCGGTCAACTCCGACGTCTTGCCACTCTTCGTGATTTATCATCTGCTATTTGCGCCGCTGCTGTGGCTGATGCTGCGAACGCCGAACGTGATGCTTGGAGCCTCGCTGTTGCTTTATGCTCTGGTGCACGTCTTCGGCTGGTCTGTCCCAGCATGGCCGAATAACGTCTGGTTCTTCAATCCGCTGGCTTGGCAGTTGCTGGTTGTTCTTGGTGCCTGGTGTGTCATCGCTGGCAAGACGTTCTGGCCGTGGGTTACCTCGCGCACGGCGCTCGCAATTGCCATTCTCTATTTGGGTTTTAGCCTGACGATCGCGTTGAGTTTGAACATTGGATCTCTGGCCCCGCAAATGCTGGCGGAGCTGGTCCATCTGCTGGACAAATCGAATCTCGCGCCCCTGCGGCTGCTGCATTTTGTTGCTCTCGTGATTCTGGTGGCGTGGGCCGTGCCTCGCGATTGGCGTTGGCTTACGGCTCCGGCGATGCGTGGGGCGATCCGCTGTGGCGAGAACTCCCTGGCAATTTATTGCCTCGGCGTCGTGCTGGCGCTTGCCGCCCAGATAGTACTGATCGATATCTCGCATAACCTTGCCATGCAGATCACGCTCAGTATCGCCGGCATCTTGGTAATGATCGCGGCCGCGACGCTTCTCGGCCTGATCAGGATCAGACCGGGGCGGCAACCACAAGGCCCAGCAGAGTAGTTTGCGTGGCGAAATTTAGATCCACGTGAGTAATAGGCGCCGGCAAACAAACTAGCAGCTTACCTTGCTCGGCGATGTACTTTGGGCATCCCCCACGCGCCAATCATTGGCCCTAGCTACTCGTCCTTGTCGGTGTGATGAAGGTTGAAAGCCCGATCGTACCTGTCGCGGGCTTCGGTACCAATGCTGTATCGGCCGGGCCACCATGAATGTGGTGGACTGTAGTTGTCGTTCTCAGCGTCTGCTTTAGCTTTTTCGTTCAATTGTTCGGCCGTCCAAAACGACATTGATTTATCTTTACCCACACCTTGTTCCTCCAACTGGGACGACAATCCTCGTCTAGAGCTAATTTGACTCCTGGCCAATTCAAGTTAGGAGACTTGACCTTGGGATTGGCAATTCAACTCAGTGCCGGACGCAGGCAATCAGCTAAAGGCATTTGGCCCAGACGATCCCCCGAACGTGGGCAGTGTGATCGGCTATTCCCATCGCAAGCTCGGCAACTCCAAGTTCTCGGAGGGCTGGTACCAGCTCGGGCTGAAAACCGTACTGACGTGTCATTATTGCGGTCTGTGGCAAATTGAGCTGGGCAACCGCGATCAGGCGCAAGAAAATGCAGAAAGGCCGGCATCGCTGCCGGACCTTTCGTTTTCTTTGAGCGCTGCACGGTTGGACTTAGAAGTCCATACCACCCATGCCTCCCATGCCGCCGCCACCCGTAGGCCCGCCGCCGGCGTTCCGCTTCGGCACCTCGGCCACCATGGCTTCGGTGGTGATCAAGAGAGCCGCGACCGAGGCCGCGTTCTGCATCGCCACGCGAACCACTTTGGTCGGGTCGATGATGCCCTTGGCGACCAAGTTGCCGTACTCACCGGTCTGGGAGTCGAAGCCGTAGGAGTACTGCTCCTTTTCCAGGATCTTGCCGACGATGACCGAGCCGTCTTCACCGGCGTTGATCGCGATCTGGCGAGCGGGGGCCGACAGCGCCTTGCGCACGATCTCGACGCCGGTCTTCTGGTCGTCGTTCTTGGTGCGCAGGCCCTTGAGCTGCTCGGAGG
>Ga0214544_1002881_pt1 | contig 35896 bp, 17 predicted proteins | sample CNSS3metaG_FD_160074 | JGI IMG/M metagenome (GOLD analysis project Ga0214544, IMG submission 160074) | Root nodule microbial communities from cowpea collected in UCLA plant growth center, Los Angeles, California, USA - CNSS3 | ecosystem: Host-associated > Plants > Roots > Nodule | place: USA...
ATAAAAAAAAAAAAACAACAAAAAAAAAAAAAAAAAAAAAAAAACAGATACCTAATAAAAGAACAAAACCTCACATTAAAGAATGTGAAAAGTGTTTTTTTTTTACTAAGGAACGCAGGTTGTGAAGAGAATCAGCAGAAGGAAAGATGAGTGGCGGCAACAGGAGCGGACCCCCAAAGCATCAGAACAAGTACGCATGGAAACCCAACGCTGGTCGCAAAATCAACGAAACAGTTTGTGATTCAAACCATTCCTTCAATCTTACTTTGTTCCTATCAAATCAATGATCATAGAAAGAACATTTGAATGTTATTTTTAAAGTTATTACTGTTTATATTCACAGGAAGTTGGAGGAAGGTTCAGACCCCTCTCTGAGATCACAGGGGTGTGTCCCCGTTGCAAGGAACAAATCGAGTGGAAACGTCGTTATGGAAAGTACAAGCCTCTTCTTCAACCCGCTAAATGGTAGTATCATCTATCTACTCTCTTCTCTTTTTTTTTTTTTTACCCTTTAAAAAAAAATTCCCTTTTTTTCATGAATTATATTAGATTTTTATCATTTAGCTTTTGGTTGATTAGTTAGTTTACTGGGTTGCAGTCAGAGATGTTCCAAGCGCAATGTTCGACAAGCCTATCATAATTTGTGTTCTGGTTAGTATAATAATTGATTAGTTTCACCTTTTTGTTTTTATTTTTGGGCTTTGGCAAGTGGGTGTTTTTGGAATGTGGGGGTGGATAGGGGATAAGGGTGTATGTTGAATTGGTTGGGTCGTGTAAGTGAACACATGGTGTTTGTGAAAAGTGTTCTGAGGGTGTATGAAATAATACCCTGAGGAAATTAGTTGAGAACTGAAAATGTGTATTTTGCTTGCTCATTCGTTTTACTGTTGGTGTAGGTTGTGCCAAGGAGCATGGTGTATGTGCAAAGTGCTGTTGCAGTAGGAAACAAATCGTTGGAAGGTTGTCTTTCTAACATATGATGAAGGATTTTTTGTTTTTATTTATAACAACATAAGCAAGGTTTTTAAAAACAGAATGGTTGTCGCAATGTCAAGGTTTTCAAGTTCATAGCGTCTGCTATTATTACCATATTGGACACATTTGCCTTCAATTTTCGGCAATCTTGCAGTGAAAACCGTCACCCCAATTTGAAACCTTGAACATATGTTTTATGCAAAAAGGGGCATGAGTTAGCACCTGCTGACCACAACACTCTAAAGGAAAAGATGAATTTGCGTTTGATGTGTGCTTTTGTTTCTTGTAGGGATTTGTCAGAAGTTGAGGCTGAGCAAAAGATGCTTGACGAGGTTCCTTTTTCTCTGTCCTTCCCTCCTTTCTGAATGTTATATTTGTTCTTTAATGCAAAGCAGAAACTCATAGTGATACTGGAATTTTTGTTGCAGGCCATTAAGAATTCTCGGGAGAGAGAAAGGAGAACCCTATTACGTGCTGTAAGATACTAAAACTAAGACCATTCATTTTTTTTTCACTACATATTATGCTTCTCTCTTTTCTCTATCACTTTCAGTCTAATCAATCTACCCCTGACAATATTATAAAACAAACATGATTATATATTGTACGTTGCTATGTAACATTTCGTTTGAAAATCATCTCACCAAGTTGAGTTTGTTAAGGAATTCTAGTTTATGAAATTTGTTGTTGTACTAGCTGTTGATGCATATGTAATTCTCTAAAATTGTTCTTCATGCATATGTTCATATAATTTATTTTGAGTTTATATTGGTATTTTAAAAAGTTATGATTCATTCTTCATTTAGTGGCAAAGGCCAAAGACAGTAGTTCTATTTTTATACCATGTTTGTCTTTCTGTCCTGCACTGCCAACGTGCTATGTTACTGATGATTCTACTTTCTACTCCTGCTATCAGATGAACAAAGGCAAATCTAAGAATTCAAATAGTACCCCATCAGATACTACGGGTAATAAAGTTGGACAACTGTTTCCAAATGCATCACTTGAAGACTATGCCAAACTGAATAGTATTAAGGTGGGGCATGATGATGGTGAAATTTGTGAAGATGATAGTGAGGGTGAAGTTTGTGAAGATGAAGATGATAACAGTGACAATGAAGATTGTGATGACGCTGGTAACACTGACAGTGAAGATTGTGATGAGGATGACGACAAAAATGATGAAAGCAGTATCGATCACCCCAATTCCAAAAATGAATGATTCAGTGCATGAGTATATCAGTTTCCTGTAGAAATTCAAATTACAATACTTATTTCTTTACAGACTATTTTCGGTGCATCTGTTGCGCATTAGAGGCGAGACATATTGTGTTGAATACAAATCTTTATTTGATCGCCTTATGGGTGGGCGGGTTCTTCCTTGTATTAAAATTTTGAAGTGTAATCTTCTTTATTGATTTTTGTCCTGACATGTTATGCCGAGCATGATCATCAACTTATTATAAAGTTGTTAGCTTCATTTTGAGGTACGGGTCTACTTATCAAACCAAAAAACATCTTAATGTTGAGAGATACTTATCTTAATGTTGAGAGAGATACTTTGAGAGTTGCTTTGAGCTATGGTATAAAATTTAAGGGCATCTGAAAGAGATTATTGAAGTTATTTTTAGCTCTAGAAGTGCTAGAAAATGGAATTTTGAACGTCTTTCTACAAGTTTCTCATTTTTATGAATAACTTCTTGCTTGATAAGAATTTATTGCATAAGTCTTTTTTATTCAAATGTACCTTTAATCTAATGGCATACTTGATTATGCCTATTATGCCTATGTTTTGAAAGGTTTAATTATACTTTTTTTAGAATGTGTAAATATGCCTTTTGGTTTCTTGTTTGGGAAAGAAATAAGAACGAGTAATACGTTGTTGAAACATCAGAGGAAGTAAGCATTTTTTTTAGACTAAAAACAAATATTATCTTATTTACATGGACTGAAGTGGGAAACAGTGCAGGAATAAGATGCTGATGGCTTTCAGCAAACAAGATGTCATCTATTGTTAAATTGAAGAAAATGGAGCATGAATTGTCTTTTGTGATTTATAAAGAAAGCAGATGGACACTTACAGTTACCGAGTGCTGGAATTGGTTTATAGCAGATGCTTGAATGAATTAAAATTTTCTCCATAGATAGGTTACAGGTTATACTCCCACAACTACACAAGTGATGGCATGCTATTGCTGTATTTTCTATTATCTCAAGTAATTCTTATGTGAGATTTTGAGCTATTGCTGATTAGATTATTGGAGGAAGCCATTTTGACATATTGGTAAGAGTTTAACATATAACAAAGGACATTCGAGATGCTATTTAGATAAAGTAAAAAATTATTTTAAGAAAAATTTCGTATAATCAAAATTAATTAAATTATAAATAATCTAAACAAGTCAATCTCAGGTTTAATATTTTTTTAATATGTTCCATTACATGAAAAAGTTGACCTTAAACCATCAATTGTTTTAATAAGTCAAATCCAAATTTGAAGTGCTCAACTGGTTTATCACTACTTGTCTGGAATGGTTTCATTTCTAAATATTCAAAAATGAGTTTAATTCTTCTAAAGAAGGGATGTCATTAGCAGAATAAATTGTATTAAAAAAAATTCCCAAATCTATAAATGGCGTATAAAGAAATATTATAAGCTAGTCGAACTATTATTTTTACTAAACACTTTTGTTTAAGTCAAATAAACTTATTAATTGGTCAAATAAACAATGAGCTAACTGAAATAACATGTTAAACACACTCAAAATTTGCCGTCTAAATAACTAAACCCGAATTTCATGACAATGATTAGCCCCTTTTTGGGAAATTATTTTAGAATAAAATAAGTCATATATGATAATCACATAACAAATTTTGCTACCTTTCATTAAGAAAAACAGATATATCTTGAACATTTCGAAAATTCACAATGACCAGTGATGAGGTGCAAAACAAAATAAAATGAAATGAAAAAACAGTGAAGGCAAACCTGCAGGACAAAAAAATCTGATTATAACCACTTTCCTCCTATTGTATATTATCAATAACAATGTTCGAAGAGAACACATCTAATCCAATTTAGTCTTCGAAAAGAATGGGAAAAAAATTCTAGTACAAAAATTTCCACATTTATGTTCCTAACGATTAATTCGTGAACAATCAATTAGCTCAACTGTCTGCTTAAAGTTTAAAACCTTTTAAGCAGTAAATCTGGTGCATATGTATCTGGTTATGTCCAGCAGCAAAAATCATGCTCAATTGCCATTGTGATTTTTCCAGTAGTGTCCAGCGAAGTAGATTGAGACAAAATTCTTGGACAATTTCCAAACTAGATCATTTTACACATCTTCATCCTTTGCACACACGCGCTCTGAGTGAAGAAACATTGAAATAATTTCAAAATGAGCTAAAATATTTACCTACAGAATAGCTTCTACGCTACAGGAAGATTAAAAATGTGCCAGACTCTTTTAACAGACAAAACCATGAAAGAAACCAAATAACGAGTCTACGGTATGAAAATATATCTTCAAAAAGGGCATAAGATATGCAATGAATGGGACGATAAATCCAGTGTGAAGAAACAAATTAAGTCATTATTACAAATTTTGAGACAGGGTCATCAGAATTGACATTAGTAAGTTCAAAATTCTGACAACTAGAAAAACATAGATTATTAATACCCCTTCTTTTGTGCAAAACTAATTAATTATGAATGGCTTCATTCCTAAGTGAGAGGACTAATAAAGCTGAAGTATGTAATATAATATGCGTGTCTGGTACATGGATTTTGATTTGCATAATTCTTCGCTAAATGAGGGGAGTCCATAAATTTAAATAAAGATTCAAGGTTTGAATAAAAAATAAAACTAATCACAAGGAAAAATTCAATCACAAGGGTTTAGGATTCTTAAAAATGGGACTTAAGATTATAACCATCCGTTGTGAAAATTTGTCATGATATATTTCCAGTCATAGTTAATTTCAGTAAGCGCACTACTTGCAGCCCAACATGCACCATAGAAAGGTAGGAGATAGACTAAATGTAAAATTGAATCATTCTTATTCTGGATGCATATAACTTTAAATGTAAATGCATCATATACAATGCATTACATAATATCACATGCAGTACCACAAAAAATTACCAACAGAACTAACTACGCAGCCTTGACCATAATTCAGAAATAAAATGAAAGCAAATAAAATCAATAAATCACCAAAACAAGGATACTTAGGGTTAATAAAAAGTAATGGGTTAAGTTCAATATTTAACTACAGTCTACAAACCAGAATAAACAAACAGGATTGTAAACACAGGAAGTAATTAGAGTTAATAAAAAATAACGGGTTAATTTCAATATTTAACTACAGTCTACACCAAACCAGAAAAAAACAAACAGGATTGTAAACATAGGAAGAAATCAGAGAGCACGACTTACTCAGATATTCATAAGCCACAATCATTGAAGTGCCCCACGCTGACATGCTGAAAAACCTTGGACCTAATCCTCTATATAAACCTTTCCAACCATCTTCAAGAATCAAATCTTTAACAACTTGTTTTACAGAGATTTTCTTTTCAAGTCCAGTCACCTATAGTGCAAGCCATTGAGTGCGGAAAATTTAGTAGACAGCGACAGATTAAATAAATATGATTGAGGTTCAATCACAATATTATACAATGATCATAAAATGATGTTCCAATCTTCCCCTTTGCTTTGCCATCTTTTCTAAGAATGAGAACTTCTACAATCACCAAAACATACCGGAGAAATACTTGTATTACTATCTTTGCTATAAAAGAGGGTTGACAATATTCACATACAGTGCTATAAAAGGAGTCAAAAATATCTAAACCAATGCAGTTAGACCAACATAGAAAGTGGGTATCACATCAATCTTTCTCAAACTAAAAAAGGTCAAAAGAAAACAGCAACAACAAACAATAGTAATAATGATAAAGGATGAAAAAGATTAAATTTTTTATAAATGTAATACATAAAAGCAAGCTAATATTTTGAATCTGATATTCAAAAATGTCTAATATATAAACAATGAAGAGTAATACACAAAAAGCCCAAGTGCAACAAAAAAATTTCTTATAATAAAAGTTTTACACAAAAGAATCTCTGTAATAATGACTTTGTGTTCCTAGTTCTTGATCTTGGTATTGTATTTACTCGGTAGGCACATTCAAGAGCCAAAGCCAAATTGAAGGGTCTTAGAATATAGAGAAATATCCATAAACTTGTAATACCAAACCATTTGGAATCCCTTCAGTTATCTGTTTATCAATAAACAATTTCATTTAACTTATTCTCTTAAACTCACAATTAAAGATATTTCAAAGGAAGCATATTATATACCACGATTATATGACCAATCATATGTGACATTTATTGTATTATTGCAACACATTTTAGAATAAATTTAAATTATGTAAATCCTAATAAACTGATTTCTAAAGATAGAAAGTAAATATTCAGAAATAAGTTACAATCACCAAATAAATTGTGGTTTTCAAAAATTCATACCAATCCTCAATTGTTTTTTAAATTTTATGCAAAATATTATAACTCACAAAATGAGAAAACTTGTCATAAGTGATAATCTAAAATATTCTAATATACAATTAACATATTTTTGGAGATCTCCATATATTCTGAGACAGATGACAGAAATTAAGTCAGAAGGGGTAAAATTCAAACTTGATTTCAATTAGTTATAAAAATAACAAAATGTGGGTTAAAATTGTGTATTCAAACACACTAGAAATGAAGGATGGCACGGGACGTTTGTAAGCTTCTTGTGAAATTACCAAACACGTATTACTTTTAACACCAAATCATTAGTAAAGATATAATAACAAAATACAAGCATTAACATCTATACTTACACTGATGCAGAGAACTTGTGCAATGGAAAGAAATGTGTTCTACAAGGTTATGGATACCTGTAACCGTGTCTTGATTGTATCCAACGGGGTTGTAATACAGGATGCAGTAGCACCAGCAATGATCCCTCCAGTAGCCTGAACTAATATAATCTTTGGTAGACTAGGAGTGCCTTCCTCACCGGAGTTATCCCCCAAGATTCTGCCAAAGCAATCAGTGATAATGATCATTAAAAATCAGACAGTTTACCTAGTAATGAAGAAATAACATATTAGTATGATGTGTTTTAATGAATTCATTACACTGCAAATGATAAAATTCACCAATCTAAAGTAGCTTAAAAAAATATAAGCTCACTTTGCTTTTGTTTGGATAGGTCCTCCAAGTTCAGTAGAAATCAACTATTCAAACTTATATAAATGGATTTTATATATCTGACCAGGATATCATCAAACTTCAAGGATCTTTAACAGATTTTTTCCAGTTTTACCATGTCCTTGTAATACAACAAATCTACACATATTTAACTTGAATGAGCTAACTTTGAAATCACTGCATTCATTGTAATGAACATGTACATAGATGATAAATCGGAACCTAACTAGATTGCATAGATTTATAGGCTCTTCAATATACTCTTATTTTTAATAGCATAGTAACATTGTGGTGTTGGTTAAACATAAAAAAGATCAAAATGACAGGGTTAAAATATATGAATTTCAAAAGATTTTCAGTTTTTCTAACCATTTGATAAACAACATATTATAAAGGAAAAGGTAATATGAGCAATGAAAGAGCTTTAAGACTCCAGAACAAGGATTCCCATGTCTCACCTCCATAAGTAATGTTTACTTGAGCCATAACTTGCCCACCATACAGCACTAGATGGTACATAAGTCATAACAGATAGACCAAATCCTTTATATAATCCCCTAATGCCATCAGACCTTAACACCTTACGAGCAACATCTAAACCCCCCGTATATTGTGTATGGCCTGAGTATCCTTGCACCATCAACTTTTGGCTAACCTTAATATCATTCAATATAAAGGTAGTTAGCATATGAAAATTGATACAATTATACTACTATTTAGGTAAGAATGGAGAAAAGGAGATAATGGAAATCAAGAATAACAAGAAATTAAATTAATATGCAATATTGTGATGTGATAAAACATATTAGGTTCCCAGTCCTAGCTACTTAAGTAGATAAAGAAATATGGAAACCACCTCTAAGAAAGAAATCATCTATGAGAATCTACAACATTATAACATATAACAATTAGTTAATCATATTATGAAATATTTTCTAGATATTCTATTGAGGATTCATTTATCCATATTTCCATAAAACAAAAATGTTTTATCAACAGGAAAAAAAAAAAAAAAAAAAAAAAAATTTTTTATAAAAAATAAAAAAAAAAAAAAACACAATAAAAATACCTTTTTCTCGTTTATCTAAACATGTCATTAGAACCTTTTCAAAAAGAACAATATATAAGGACAAAACAAAATAAAACACCATAAGTATACTGATAAAACACATTACATCAAAACCATCCTTTCAAACCTTAAATTTTTTTTCTGATAATAGCATGTTTTATACGCGGGACACATAATAAAAATACTTGCCACATTTATCTAAACATGTCATTAGCACCCTTTAAAAGAAGCACAATATACAAGGAGAGAGAAAAATAAAACACCATAAGTATGCTGATAAAACACATTACTAGAAAACCTTTCTTTAAAACCTCAAAGTTTCTGATAATAGTACTAACCAAGTTGGAGTTTGACTATAAAAGAAAAGTGTACAAAAAAATAGTTTAAATTTAAAAATGTATCTAATACAACTTATAAAGCCATATGAAAAGTAAGTACAAAAATACTTCTAGAGCTAAAATAAAATTGAATTGCAACAGACATGTCAACAACTCCAGTGTATATATTCAAACTTCAATATTTGGCAAAGTTAAAAGACACACTTAAAAAACTGTTGGCCAGCTTGCACTGTCAAAATAACGAACTTACAAAAGATGTATTTGAATGTACCACAGCATACAAATGTGTTAGCATAGCATCATATACAGATATCAGTGAGTCCGAAAGAGTATATTTTTTTTAAGTACAAAACGACAGACACTTGTGCACAGCGGTTGAGGTTGGGTGAATTAGATTATTATACCACATCAATTGGAACAAACATAGCTTGTGCCAAAAGTGATGATGTCATGCCTGCTACTCCATTTGATATGGCAGCCTGGGTGGTATCAGATAGTCTAAATGGCTCCAGCATCCTGAGGGAAGCCACCTTTGTGGTCTCCAAGGCAGTAAGAAATATGACTCTGGTAGGAATTGTACCAGTCATAACTGTAAAAAACCCTTTATACAAACCACGGATGCCATCCGTTTTAAGTAATCCTTTCACAACAGATAATGCACTTCTCTCCAGAGTATCCTTTGAAGCAACCTGCAGCCTAGTTTTCACAACAGAAACCGGGTAGAGTGCTACTGTAACACCTGTAAAGAGTCCTGCTCCCACGACGTAGAACTTCGTTTTATCTAGCCTACAAAAATAAGTGGGACTCAACAAATACATAGAGCTTCAAAGAAATCAAATTCATCGTCGATAAAACATATTCCAAACCAGCCAATTCACATGTCTAGAATAAACCACCGATTTCTTCCTACAGTTATTACCCTCTCTTCGTACTAGTCCCCACCAAATTATTTACGTAATTCTCAAAGTATTGAGTACTTATCAGTTTGGTCCCCCGCTTAATATTTTAGTGAAATTCAAGGATCGATGAAGGATTGTTTAATATCTAGAGGACTACTTGACATGATTTCCAATACTTTCAGGACTACTCAAGTAATTTTGCTTCATTTTTTTAACTTTGGGGATCACTAAGGAAAGTATTAGAAATTTCCAATACTTTCAGGACTACTCGCAAAATCCCTATGCAAGGTAAGGTTTTCATCCGTTTATGTACTCCATTTCGTCATATATCTAAAAGACGTGAAATCTCAAACACAAAGAGAGTAATAGTTTAGATATGAAATTGGTGGTTTACTCAATGCATATTAAGAAGACCAAATGTCCACGGGTGCAAGATTCATTGAGCATTGAATAGGAAAATGAAAGCAACAATACAAGAAGAGCGACACAACCTAGAATCTTGTTAGTTGAAATATCTCCTAATCGAGCGAACACAAACAGCTAACACTACATTTCTGCATTTCTGCTTGTAAGCATTACTTCAAACAGTTATTAGTGCATATCATGTATATTTCTTGAATTCAATTTCAGTTCATTATATTTAATTGTTCATGCGATAGTTGCAATTCGCACTGGAACAGAACTAATAAAAGCGCGAAATTGCAAGAAATGGAGAAAGTGAGAAAACTTGTCCCAATTAAGAAGACCAAATGTCCATGGGTGCAAGATTCATTGAGCATTGAATAGGGAAATGAAAGCAACAATACAAGAAGAGTGACACAACCTAGAATCTTGTTAGTTGAAATATCTTCTAATCGAGCGAACACAAACAGGTAACACTACATTTTTGCTTGTAAGCATTACTTCAAACAGTTATTAGTGCATATCTTGTATATTTCTTGAATTCAATTTCAGTTCATTATCTTTAATTGTTCGTGCATAGTTGCAATTCGCACTGGAACAGAACTAATAAAGCGTGAAATTGCAAGAAATGGAGAAAGTGAGAAAACCTGTCCCAATTAATATCGGAAGAGGCCATTGCTTCAGCGGAGACGAGAAGCGTTCATAAGCAGCTCAGTGCTGCAGATTTCGAATATGGAAGAGAAGCAAAGCTGAGAAGGAAGAACAAAAGCAATGAACTTTGTATCATTTATAGAGAATATGCCAACTCCTGTTAGTTTCCTATTTATTTATTTTTTATATTTTAAAAAATTCATTTTCAATTTTTGTATATTTTTTATTGATTTGTCAAATGTGTATTGATTCACGCCTTTCTAAGAAAAACTTCAATCTATCGTAACTTTTATAGAACAATTTAAAAATACGTTTTTTAATGTATAAAAATTATTAGGTAGCAAACTAATACGAAACAAAAATTGAGTAATAAAAGAATGATAATTAATGGATAAATTGTTTAATTAAATTAAAATTGAAAGAGTACCGAAATACAAAAAATAGTAAGAGCAAAAGGTTCAATAAGGTAACATAGTAACTAAAACACATAATAACATTTTTATTAAAATTATACGTGTAACTATCTATAATCATAACTATATATTTCTAACTATGTACAAAAGATAGATTTTTTTTTTGTTTTCTCTTTTATTTTTTTATTTTTACCCTCTTAATTTTTATTTTTAAAATTTAAATAGTTATCCATAGTAAAAGAAATATTTTTTAATTTTATCATTTTAATAACTATTTTTTCAATTTTAAATAATAACTCATAATATTATTTACTTATTATAATATTTTATATTTCAATAATTAAAATTCATTTTATCTATAATATATATCTATAACGATATACATCTTTTCTTTTTCTAATCTTATCCTTTTAATTATTACTTTTAAAAATTAAATAATTTATAAATATTTAAAAAATACATGCATACGTACATATATAATAACGTTTGTAATTATGCTAATAAATATAAAATACATAATAACGTCTGTATTTACGTTTAATAAATATAAAATGAATATGAAGTTTGGATGTGCACAAAAGTCCTATTACATGTAAATCAGTATTTATTTTATCTCATTATTCTTTTTTCTTTTTCTTTAGATTTTTTAATCTATTACATACTCTATCTATCCTTTATTACATCTTCCTATTGTAGTTAATAATCTATTTATTATTATTTAATGAGTTAAATATGTTTTTGTCCATCAAATTTTAGTGAATTTTAGAATTAGTCCCTCTTCGAAACTTTATACTAATTTAGTCTTTCATCTTTAGAAATACGTGGATTTAGTCCTTCTTAACAAATTTTATTAAGTTTATTTAACATTTTAAACGCATTTAATGATAATATTTGAATTAACATTGAAGCAAAAATGTGTTAAACAGTGTAAATAAGTCAAATACTATCATGAAATGCACTTGAAACGTCATATAAACTTAACAAAATTTGGTTAAAAGAACTAAATTCACGCATTTTTAAAGATAAAGGACTAAATTGGTCAAAATTTTTGATGAGGGATTAATTCCAAATTTCGCTGAAACTTGAAGGACCAAAAACATATTTAACCTTTATTTAATCTTCTCTCTTCTTTTTTATTTTATTTTAATATATATATATATATATATATATGGTTACTTAATTAATTGTGAATATTTTAATAATTTAAATGATGACGGAGATATGGCGGAACGGAGATATGGCGGAGAAAGATATTGTGGCGGAGACGGATATTATGGCGGGGATATGTACATCCCCATAACCATCCCCATACCCAATTGAAAAAGTCGGGGATTCCCCATACCCATATCCATACCCAGTCAACGCGGGGATTTTCCGTCAAAACGAGAACGAGTTCGGGCAATACCCATGGGGGCGGGTTTATTTGCCATCTCTACTTGAATCCTTAAGTCACCACACACACTACTTTATCATCAAAAGGGATTTCTCCACGAAATTTTCTCACATATTCATATATTATCTCAAAACATTATCATCTTATGCCCATCATATGAAATACAGTTCTAAATACAACACCATACAAGCACAACATCATTTGTCATACCTTTAAGGAGTAAAACAGTCAATCATGGAAGAGCAAGTAATAAAACACATCATTGCACCAGTCTCGCTCAAGCTAGAAGTCTTCCCTTAAGTGACAGAGGTTCCATCGGTTAAGCTTGACATTCTCACCTGAACGAGAGCTCGAACAGTGGCACTGATTCTCACCTGAACGAGAGCTCGAACAGTGGCACTGAGTTTTCTGCAAGTTCTCGCTTAAGCGGAACCTTCTCACCTAAACGAGATTGCTCTTCGCTCAAAACTAAAGCTCTTTGCTTGAGCGACAACTCGATGCAGAGACAAATGTAAGTTTCTGCTCTCGTTTAGGTGAGGGGTACTCGTTTGGACGAGAATAACAGATTTCTTACCTTCTCCACGCATGCAAAACCAGAATCACATCTATACATAACACAGTCCATACCAGTTCAGTAAAATCATCAACCCATACATCAAAACAAAATCAAAGAAAAACCTAGCTTCTCTTACTTTGATAGATGCTAACCCAGTCAAAACCAAGACCAAACGGAGGAATACAACCACGCGTCTACAGCTTAAAAGAGCTGGTAAATAAAAACAGAGGAAAAAGACAGTAGGGTCTAAGACCACCAATCCAAAACAGATCGAACCGCAAAACTAAGAAGAGAGGAACAAAATGGTGATTTTAGTTCAACTTATATTGAGGGAAAAACATTTGTTCGACTCAAAGGAGGATCTCGCTTAAACCTAGTTGAGATTAAGAAAAACAAGACTGAGTGAGCTATTTTTGAGTGTATGAGAAGCTGAATAAGAGTAAAAAGGAAAAAACTGAAGAGATTTTTCTGAAGAAAGACAAATGACCGGCCTTGAACCCTTTACCCCAGCTCGACCCAAAACTTGAAATAAAAGTAGGTTTCACGATTACCTAACAACCATATAACTTAATTAACAACTACAAATATTCAGTTTGAAAAAAAAAATTATTGATACTCAGTATATTAAAAAAACTCAATTAAAAATTCACAAATTTATAAAAAACTTAAAACATAATTAAGTCATTATTTTAATTTAATTCTAAACAATATTCAAACTATATAAGATGAATAACTTAGTAAGTAGTTACTTGATGTGAGAAAAATAGTGGCTTCAAGTTGCACAACTAACTTCCTTTTATCGTAAATAAAAAAGTTATTAAATAAAATTATTATTTATATTTCATCATATATTCATTCCATTAGAAAACAAGTTGAAAAGGAAGTTCTTAAATTTGCTTATGTTGGAAAACACCATCTAATTGTTGATGTCTTACAAAACCAGCTTCACTTCTATTATCTCCAAGATAGATAAACATCAACAACATCATCCTTCCATCCATTTTGAAGGAGGCTATTAGTTAAGCTCGTTAAGTTATATAGTTTCTTTACCACTTTTTATTTTGTTTTTAGATTCTTTTATTTACAGTCTTTATTCACGTATCTTTTTCTTCTCACCATAACAAAGTTTGTTTTCCTATCGTAAAATATGTTCTCTTCCTTTCATAATAGAAAAGTTGTCTCCGTTAAATTTATATCCAAAAACTTGTCTTAATTATTCATTCTAGTTGTTTATATCGCGATAAACAATTTAACATTTATATCTATCTATATAAAGAAATATTTGTTGACATTTTTTTAATTTTATTTTTTTAAAATTAAAATAATTACATTTTTACTTGTTCTTTAGTAAATGACTGCATTAAAAATAAAAATAATTATTTCACCACAATTTATTTGAATTTAGTTAATTTTTTTAAAATTAAATAAGTTACCTACAATGAAATGAAAAAAAGTGAACACACTTCTATATTAATTATAGAATTAAAAATTATAAGAATAGCAATTTTTCTACTATTACATCTTTCACATTTATTAATAAATGCAAATTTTCTGTGAGTTTAAGAGAATTCTTTAATCACATAGTAAAGTAGGAGTCAGTGCACAACAATTAGCAATAGCACCCCTTGTTGGTTCAGCATGGGTTTGTTTATTATAGGGTTTTGCCAGAGCCAACCATGAACCTCACTCCCCTTTCTGCACCATGACGGACCGTGAGCGTGAACGTGACCGGACTCGGGACAGAGAAAGAAAACGAAGAAGAGACAAGGACGACCGCGACCGCGATCGTGAGCGAGAGAAAGGCGACCGCGACCGCGACCGCGACCGCGAGCGAGAGAAAGGCGACCGCGACCGTGAGCGAGAGAAAGGCGACCGCGAGCGAGAGAAAGGCGACCGCGACCGTGAACGAGACAAGGACGACCGCGAACGCGAACGTGAACGAGAACGAGAAAAGGATGACCGCGATCGGGAACGTGAGCGTGAGCGTGACAGAGTGCGAAGCAAGAGATCCCGTTCGCGTTCGCCTGACCGTGGGCGCTCCCGCCACGCGCGCTCGCCGTCTCCCAGCGACCGCTCCCACCGGCGGCGCCACCACCGGACGCCCACCCCCGAGCAGCCGAGGAAGCGCCACCGGAGAGAGTCCGTGGAGGAGGAGCACAAGGAGACGAAGAAAGCGGTGTCGGACTTCGTGGATGGTATCGCTAAGGAGCAGCAGCAGAAACAGAAGGAGAACGGAGGAGAAGCTGAGGGCAACGAGGACGAATTGGAGATGATGAAGATGCTAGGCATTCCCGTAGGATTTGACTCCACCAAGGGGAAACCGGTTCCCGGTGCTGACGTCAGCGGCGTCAGAGCCGTCACCAAGCGCCAACCGCGTCAGTACATGAACCGCCGCGGTGGCTTCAATCGTCCATTGCCTGCTGAGAGGAATCGCTAGGTTTTTTATTTTTTCAGGTGTGTTCATTTTCTTTCCATTTGGAACAGATGTATTAGGGTTATGTTAGAATTTGATGGTTGCCGCTTGCAATTAGACTCGGATTTAGTTTAGTTCAGCATATGATTGAAATTTGGATTGTTTTTTGTGTTCCAGACAGTGACGATGAATAATAAATTAGCGACTGTGTGTGTGGATTTGTGATGATAGCTGTTATTCATATTGTTTGATGGAGTGTGTCGTTCTTATTGTGTTATACATTCTGGAGTTTAGTGCTTATGCTTAGCTCGATTTTGCTGTGGATACATAGTTCACTTTTGATGCTAGCGTGTTTTGTCAAAATCGTGTTATCTTTGACAATTATTTTGTAGTGCTTTATCTGTGTGACCTGTCCCAATAGATAACTGTTAATACTTCCCGATTTTCTCCTCTTTCACCCGGTTAGAATAAGTATTAAATGTTGGGTAGGAAGTATGGTAGAGTAATTATTAAATCTGAGTATGTTATAGTTATTATTAAATCTGAGTAGAGAGTAGTGTCTTGGGAATATTTTCCAGCTGTACCTAGTTCTGTACCTAGGTGTCTAGTGCAAACTTTTGATCTTCCATCTTGTATCAAATTTCTATCATTATAAATATTAGATCATAAAAGGGCTTCCAAACATATACATCCTCTTCTCTCTATTTGTAATCTTTACAGGCCTAAAATCCACTTCTTAACATGATATTAGAACTATTGGTTAGAATCCATCTTAGTGAAATTTGTTTTTTTGGATCTATTGTTCCATCCGCTATTGAACCATCCATTAATGTCCAATCCCATGCACGATATGCATATGCCTCGGCATGAGGGATGTATTGGAAGTTTCACATCTACTAGAGATAAAACTAATTCACAATATATTAGTAGGTGCAAACTTCACCTTACAAGTTGATTTTGTAAGCTTGAGTTAATCTTAAAGTTCACTTTACATCGAAGAACATATGTTTGCTTTTCAAAAGACTAGATGGTGGTCTTTTACAAATGATATTGTTCTATAATTTGTAGGGCAACCATGTCTTTCATCTAAATTTCATTGGACATAACATATTCCAGTTTAGGGTTTTTTCAGTATCTGTCATTGAAATTAGTTATACTCAACAATTCTCTAACAATAGGGATGAAAATGACCATGATAATCACCATGATATAGTTCTTTATGAGTATGACCCAGAAAATTATCATCATTCAATGGTCAAGACTTTATCCAAATATGAGGTTACATGCTTCTCACTGTACTTGAAATGTAGTTTTGGTGAAAAGGCTTTGATGAAGAAGCAAAAGCGCTATCTGTTGGCAACTTCAGAGGAGCATACTGGCCCTGTTCCATTAGAGGGACAAGAAGAACTAAATCTGAGTGCTATCTGACATCTGGATGAAAGCAATTATGCAGTATGAATGGATTAAGAGCAGGAGATGTCATCAGATTGAGAGTAGACTACTAGACAAAGAGCAGAGCAAGTTTATTCATATTATGAAACTTTAGTTGTTTTTGAACTTTATAAAATGCCTTTGTAATGTATGGAACAATAATTTTGTTTTGGGTGGTCCATTATTATGTTTTTGGAACCTACAATCCAGAAGAATTATCAACACTTATCTTTAAAATGATTTTTAAATATTTATTGTATGGTTAAAAAAATGTTGGAAGTCTCACATCGACTAGAGATAAGACCAATTCACAATATATAAGTGGGTGCAAACCTAATCTTACAAGTCGGTTTTATAAGGTGAGGTTTGCACCCACTTATATAATGTGAATTAGCTTATCTTTAGTTGATGTGAGACTTCAAATACACCCTATTCCCGACTATGGTAACTTAACACCAAAAATAGAGTTTCATATCTGTGTTTATTTAGTCATATTACATGCCCACAACAATTAGTAAAGCTCTACTCCCTTAAAAATTAATGCCTGTTACTCTCCAATCAAGCTTACCCTCAGAGTAAGTAAATTACTCTCACCTTGCCTATGTTGTACCCTTTTAGACAAACTGCGTACCCTCTATGATATATTTTTGAATTTATATTTTCATATTTCACTATTGTTTTTTAGAGTTGGTTTATTTAATTTCAACATATAGGAAACATTGATATAATCATAGAGGAATGTGAGAGGCAAGAGTAGTACGATGATATACTCTTATTGGACTCTTGTAGTTTGAATCTCTCTACCAATATGATGGCATAGTCCTACATTGAGTTGTATGAGATGCTTGATGAAGTACATAAGTGGCTTTGTTCTCCCCCCTTGAAAATTACCTTTTAAGGAAGGGTCTCCCAAATGCTTGGGTGCTTATGACATAAGTTCTGAATTCTGACTGGGCATAATAGTAGTAATAACTGACTATATATATGCTCTGATAAAGCAGATTTTATGTAATTGAGCTTGCAGCTCGACTGCTCTTTTGTTTGTATCACTTTTGTTGAACAAAAGATTAGTCAGTATGTTAGCTTTTGAAAGGGATAAGCTATGTCAATCATTGTTATTAAACTTGCAATTTAACTTGTTAAGTCGCCCTAGATCACGAGCTCACTACCCCTTTTCTAGTTATATCAGTTGTAGTGTAATTTTTTGGTAAACTCGGTGGCCTTGTTGTGAACTTGTCCAATCTAACGAGTTCAGGACTGAGAGGACAAGTTTAGCAGTGGGTTGTTTTAAAATGAAACGACTCCTTTCTGGGTTGTTTGGATTTGCGAAAATAGGAGAAAAGGAGAAAACCTACTATTAGGGTTTTTCATTATCGCATTTCTTAGCTTCCCTTCTCTTTGCTGTTGACAAGGGTGTTTCTTCTCTTTGTTCTTCATCTGTGATTTAGTTCTCTTTCATTTTCTCTGTGATTAGGCCTTGTTCCTTCCCCACTGCAATTTGGTTCTATTTCTTCCTCTCTTTGATTTGGCTTTCTTGTGAGCTTATTTAGAAGCAATCCACCACTAGATTTAGTTCATTTTTTGTTTATGTATACTATTTTGTCTATTTGGGATTGAAATATCGACTCATTATGTTATTTATAGGTGTTTTAATACACACACAAATTATATGAAGGAAACTCTTGCGAGTTTTATAATTCGAGCATGAGTCGAATTTACTAAGCTTCCATGAGTTTGTGAATTCTCATTTTTGACAACCTTGGTGTCATTGTAAGTTGGAAAATATTATTATTGGCAAGCGTCGATGGTTATCCACTATCACTCCTTAGAAATCCATGTTCTGGAAAAGCCACCCCTTGACATTAATTAACATGTGCTCCTAGTTATATCTTAGTATCTGATAAAAATGTTCTATTACATTCTTAGTTTGTGTAATTGGTGTTTCTAAACTCTGAAACATCTTGGGTTAATTTCCCTGCATAAATATTTTTGTCTTGTCTATTTACGATAGTGTTGGTTGGATGTCTTTTCCGCTGTAACAAGTCACAGTCACCGAGATTCTGTTCGTGTAGCTGGTTATCTTGCTTAAGAGTGGTGTGATTTATACAATATTGTTTGTAATATGCATTCAGTTAACCAATCAGGCAACCCTCAATTCAGCCATTTTTTTTTTCATTTTCATTTAAAAAGTGCAAAACGCAGATTTCTCCGTTTACTTGGTATGAAATATCTTTCTCACTACTTCGCATTTTGGCTTGCCTAAACGACTTTGCATTTGTTCATTGCAGATGAGTAATATCCTTTGGCGGTGGTTCAATTGTGTTGTGAAATATTGGAGCCAGAAACTCTAGGCGCAACTCAAAGTGAAAGTTTGTAAGATATCCTGTGCTACTTTCAGCTCGATACCCTTTGTAGGCATGTTTATCTTTACCTTACATTCATAGAATTTGTGAAATTTTCATGCGGTATCTATAATTTTTGCGGCATGCCTTAACACGGGCGATGCACATGTTTTATGTTATCAAGTGATTCTGGATTTCAATATAATTAATGCATGACCAATGGATTTCAATATCATATATATTTAGTTTTGGTATCTACGGGTATGGTTCACGTTTAATGTACAGGGCAAGAATGATATTTTGATCCAGGAGTAACACAGTATCCCAAACCATGAGTCACGAGATGCACCAGCTCTGATTCGGGACCTCTATATCCTCACCAAGGGATGTGAATGTTTCTTAACTCTGAATGAATAATCCTCAGTCGCGGGACATGACAAAAATGTTGTGGATTTCAATGGAAGATACTGTTACAATATTTTTACGATTAATCGAAAGAAAATTATTCTGAACATACTTCATAAAATAATTATTATAAAAAATCACTTATTGCCAATGTATGACAAATCATAATTATATGATAGTCTAAATTAATTTATCATGAAGTGTATATTTCAATTTAGTTATGAATTTATATTCATACTATATCTTGAAAGATAAATGTTCCATGTTAGAGCATTTAATTAGCAGAACATTTTGAATTCTCTTTTTTCAACATTTACTGTCAATTGTGACCTTATAGATAAAATAAAGATTTAGATGAAAGTTTGAAGTTGATGATATTATTTGAAACTGCAAACTTCATTTACACTATTGAAGTATTAAAATCAGAGATAGAATGTGAGAATTAGTTAACGAGGTCATAAAATGATATAAATTATAGAAAAGTATGGGAGAGAAGTAGAAAGGTAGTAATTTTCATGTCACATTTTAGTGAAAAAGTTCTCAAAATTAACATCCATTTACTGCTAAAAATCTTGGAAGTGTTGTTGACCGAATGACATGTTTTGGAATTGGCTCTATTGTGAATTTTGAACCGCAATAAAAAAGAAGAAACTTGAAAGGATGAAAGGTGAGAACATGTTATGCAGCAAAAGTTGAACTTAGAGAAGAGAAGAAGCATATGATATAGGAGTCACACAGAGCCTTCAATGAGAATCTTATAACGACTCTTATCGCATCACAACATAAAATCGTTAATTATAATATAAGTATATTTTATAAGTTATACTCGTACGTGTGATCCACCGGTGATTTGGCACTAAACAACATAATGTTATATATAATTGATATTTTAATGGTGATTTGCTTCCACGTCTTCATCAGGACCACATTCGTGCTTCACTTTCTAGGAAACTAGGGGCTGAATCCATTACTTCTCTAACCCACTAACTTCACTGCTTAGGCAAAATACTCTTGTTCTTTCTCATCACCAATTATTCTTCTAACAAACTTAACACACTTCAAATCTATGGGCTGGTTTTGCCAAAAACAAAATAACTAATTTAATTTCGCCTATTCTATCTCATTGTTAGTTTCTGAAATCAATAAAAAATTATACTAGTCTTATTCTTTTTTTAGAAAGAAATTTATTCAATTTTTTTTTTTCATTTTAATCCCAAAACATATAATATTATTATTATTGTTGTTATTATTTCCGTTTCTAGACTAGAGATCAAAATAAAAAGAAAGTTAAAGAAATTAAATAAATTTTAGAAAAAGTTTCGGTAATTTACAGAAACAATATAATACCACTATAATATCAGGACAAATTAATCATTATTCAATAAAAAGATCTCAATCCTTCTTGGCGAAAAAAAATCCATTCCTGAACCCCTTACAAACGGAATCCAGAATGTGTGTGGAGCATATTCAAAGGCCAGATCATTTGTGCTTGACATGGTTTTAAACATTCTTTAAAATGAACTTATTTTAGAGTTTTGTTTTCCATCATAATATTAGTACATAATATTTATTTGTTTATTGATGATTCGTATCTGTTAACTGATTAATCATTTCTTTTATCAGATTCTCCTTCTATAGATCACGTCTTTTCTTTTACAAAATTTGATATGAAGAATCCAAAACCATTTTAATTCGAACTAACACATGTTGAAAAGAAATACACCGCGATATTAAATACTTTTGTTGAGCATGCTTCAAGGTTCAAAATGTAACCTTCAACTTCAACATTTATGTTTGCAGTACGCACTAAAAGTGCACTTATTCGTAATTTAATAAATACACCACGATGCTATTTAATTACACACACTAAATGCGTTTTAAATTATAACTTAAGATTGAAATCAGATTTGCGTGTCTACTATAATTTGAAACAAACAATAGCAACTTGTCTGATGAGAAAACTTATAAACTTGATATTACATGAAGAGAAAGAGAAGGAAAATGGGTCAAGTGGTAGAAGGTGTGTGAATGATAAAGGCCATAGACTGCATGTGACGCTTGTTGTCAAATGCTAAGCAACGTATATATGCATTTGGATATGCCTTTCTGCATTCATGGATTTCGTTCAGAACTTGAGAAGACTCACTGCAACCAAACATTGGAAGCTTCCACAATGTCCAATACCTCCCATCATAGTACCCTGGCATATGGCTGTTTTCCCTACGAATACACCCCAACTGTTTCCATGTTCCAATTAGATCCATCTTTAGTTTTTCTAATCAACACTCATAAACCCTATTTTTTATTATCTAGAATTCACTTTGGATCTGCTACACTGAGTTAGACTTAAAATCTATTTTAAAGAAAAGACAGAAATTTATATTGTAATTATTAAGAAATAAAGTTTAAGACCAACTTAACTAAACTCTGTAAAACCAGTTTATAAGGTGAGATTTTAAGAATAATGTAATTTATGTTACTAACCTCGTCAAATTCAAGGCAAGGAATCCATCCCTTTTTGATCATGTAGTCAATCTCCTTTGCAATGGATTCATCTGAAAGAGGTGGCAGGTAGGACAGTGTTTCGAACTTCTTGTTGTTGATGGGATTCCATGTCTGAAACAAGTTTTTAAACACAATATATACACTCATCATGTTAGTTTAAACACATCAAAGATATGTATGTGGATAAGTGATTTGATGACTTCACCTTCATGCAGTAAGTCTTAGAAGAGTTGGAAGCAATCTTCCTTTTCCATGTTATAGATCCTGAAATTTGGCAGAGACTTGATGAGTTGGACTTCAAGCCAACGAAGCCAGCTCCAGCAACCTGAGCTGAAAAAGTTGCAGCAGACATTTTACTCAACTCAAGTTTTGATTTGAAAACAAAGGTTATGCAGTGTTTGTTTGATCTTGAATGAGGTTTCTGGTCAGAGAAAAGGAAGAAGAAAATAGGATTTAAAGATCCTGGAATAATGTGTGAAGTAGTATTTGCAAACGGTGGGCGCAAGAAAAAGGAGAGTTTAATCAGGCTTCAACCTTTGGTTTCATCAACACTGCCAACACCATAATTTGTACCTTTGCACAGTTTTAGTTTATTAAAACTTCAGAAGTGGAGGTTGGGGCCCCCAATTTCTGATGCTGGCAAACTTTTACCATCAAGTTGAAATAAAATAAGGAAAGAATTTTTTTTTTTACACTAAAAAAAATTAACTTTTATATTTGTAAGCAAGAAAGATTGAAGGGTAAAGTGGTTGATCTAAAGTGTGTGTAAAAATTTGTGGAATGTCAAATAATACTACCCATAAAATAAAGAAACGATTCCTTGACTCTCATATCAACCATGCAACGGATGGTGTGCCACATACCAAACTTTGCCCTCTTTACTCTTTTTTGACTTTTTTTTTTTATTATTTGCTTAAATAATAAGGATTGAAAGTTAAAAGTAATTTTTTTTCATATTTGTTTCCACCATTTTCATTTTGTCATTCTTCATGCCATGGACAAGAAGTATGACAGAGTTACAACAGTTTTTGTGGTCTTTGGTTTATAAGAGCATATACAAAGAAACTATAGTTTTGAAAGAAGCCTTTACTTAATTTTATTAAAGGCTCTACGCAAAAACATAATGCATCAAATTACAATAAGGTGAATTACATTATAAGCCCTTATTTCATGTAAGTAATAAAATTATTTGAAACTTTAAAAACTAGAACAATATAATTAACGTTCAAAATATAAACTGCATATAGTATGATATTTTAGGACTGAGTCATTAGTTGTTCTCTTTATTCTGGTACAAGATGTAGTTTGGGTTAAATGTAGCAAATTTGGGCCATCTAAGTCCAATAGAAACCCAAGTCATACTCTTAAAGGAATTTGTGCTTCACTAATTCAGCAACATAATCCATTCAGATTAAATTCGTGTTCAGTGACAATCTTCATTTAATTATTGTCTTCTTCCCATCGTAAACATCCAATCACCATTAATTATTCTCTTCATTCTAATTTGTGAGAAAAATATTATATGCAACTTTCAATTCATGTCATTTATTAGGTGTCATTTCAAACTCTTTAAGCATCAAAATGTTAGAACTTCTCTTTGAGTTTCTCATAATAATTTATTATCACAAGTGGATCATGAACATAAATAACAACTACGATGAAAGTTTAGTAAACTCTAAACCGTAAATCTTAAATAAACTTCACATCTTTATCAATATCTTTGACTTAACAAAGATGATCATTTATCTTGTCACACTACATCCTTAGAACCCCTTTAAGACCATAAAAGGTATTTTCCAAAATGTAAACTTTTTTTTGTTCTCCTATGATTTAAAACTTATATAGTGCCTCCTCCTACATGTAATCATATAAAAAAGTAAATTATTTTCATATACAACCTTGAACCCCTTTTCTACAAGTTGTGAAACATTGATCAAATTTTGGTCAATATTAGACACATAATATATTTAAAATATGCCTTTCTTTCCTAACTTTCAATAGCATAAACTCATTTTCTCATGAATAAAATGAGATTATTATTTGCGATTTATAATTTGAAAACAACGAGTTTGTTTGTCCAACTATATAAAGGATTTCTAGTTGTTGGTCACGTGATTTGTGCAATTATTGTCTATCAAGCATGAAATATTAGAAGTGTTAATCATAGCAAAACATGTTGCAACAAAAAAAGTTGCTCATCTTATTCCTCTATGGTCTCATTTGCCTCTTCCACCAATCTACACTTTAAAATATGCTCTACGTGTCCAAAATCACTACATGTTTTGTCCTTGATATTCAACCTCTACTAACATTTTCTTTGAGGATGATTTGTCTTTTTATAATGTAAACAAGGGGAAAACGTCTCATGTTGCTATCTATTGAAGTCTTCAAACTTTTTATTCTTCAATTTGTTGTTCTTCTTATCTTTACACCTTTCAAATTATATGTTCTCACATCTTTATCACCTTGTAAATTATATGTTCTCACGTGAAAACACACAGCTTGTACAAGTTTCCCATATCTTAATCAATCTTTAGTGCTTTTGAATAAATCCAAAACCAACAAGGCTCAACGCAATATTCACTTCTTAACTTTATGTATGAAAATCTTTGAAGACATACTCAGTTCAGTGAAGTCATTTGTTTTGAAAAGGATTTAGTCATCAATGATAAGATGTGTTGGAAAAAAAAAAGATAAATCAAATATCGTGTTTCATTAACCAATTCATGCAATAATCACGGACGAAGATGGTCCAACAAAGCATGATATTGATCCTCTTGCAGAATGTTTGGTCAAGCACGCAATCACTAACTTGTACAGTTTCATGCATGCTTGACAACAGAACTCAACTAAGAAATAGTTTAAGCAGAATCGAAAGAATTAAAGCACTTGCAAAATTGAAGTCTTGCTTTATAGACAAAACATTTACTACTTATTACTCTACCAATGATTAGCAACAATTACTGTTAACTATTGCTAATTATTGCTCTACCAATGATTAGCTACAACTACTGTTAACGATGGCTAATTATTGATCTACAAATGATTAGCTACCATTATCGTTAACGATTGTTTACTAACAATGTGTCTATACACGTTCACTTAATCTTCACGATGTCTCTGTCAACACCGAAATATCTACTGTACAATCAAATTGGTAGAAATTAAAGTTGCAGGCTAACAATAGATCTTCCATCCACCAGTCCGAACACTTTTAACTAAATGAGAGCCACACGTCAACATGAAAAGACAACCCACAGAAACATTAATTTTAGCATAAATAAATCCTTCAATGCGATCCACCAAAACGCGCAACGAAAAATGTGAATTTGAAATAGTAACCGTATAACAAAAGTAAATCTAAAATTCTTACTTACATGATAATATGAATGACAATGTTGAAATAAATTATAATTTATAAATATATGTATTTGAACTGTGTCTAAATGAAGAATATTAATTTAAAATCTAAAGAATTACTGAGTAAGAAAACAGAAGGGGGTTGAAGCTTGAGGGTAGTAGCAGGACCTACAAAACTGGTCAATGCCAAAGCTTCATGCAGAACCCCGCCGGAACCACTGATATTCTCTTGCTGGATATACATTCTGAGAAGGTGTCCACAAGTTGTTCTGCAAGAGATGCTGGATCTTCAAGAAATGTATCAATGTATATTTTCACAATCCTAACTTCTTGAGGGGTGGCTCTTAAGCTGTACCAAGTCAGAAATTTCTGCCTGAAGTTCTTCTCTATGTGCCCTTCACACTCTAACCACCTAATCACCTTCACATAATACTCAAAATCACGCTCCGAAAACCCATTCGTGATGCGCCCTTCATCTTGTCTTTCTCCGCTTCTCTTCTTCGATGTGCTTCCATCCTGGGGACCCTCCCTTTTCCCTGATCCATTTTCTTGATCTTTCGCACTCGATTTCGATCTTCCAATCCTTCCTGCACCATCTTTAAGGCTTTCCAACTTGCACGGAGTATTTGGTAACCCTCCTTCCGAGCTACCTACCAACGGCACACATTCCCTGCCCGTTGCAACTGGGGAATTCAAACCTTCGTCAATGCTCATGATGTCCTCGGTCACTTGTTCCTCCGGCGAGTGCTTGTCTTCCAGCTTTAGCACATCGGAACTGGGTATGGATGCAGCCATTCCTGTAGCATGCTGCTTGTCTGACAAAGAATCTGCATCAGGAGGAATACCCACAACATCTATGTTGGAACAGTTAACAGCATCATTAGATAAATTTCCAGAAGCAAGCTGGTCGCTTTCCTTGCGAAAAGAAGGATAATGACCTGCTCGGTGGTTATCGGTCAGCTCACTGTATGGATTGCAGTTATTAGTTTCATCTTCCACTGATGACGGATTGGAAAGGCTGCTACAGTTGGTTACTGGGCTCTGACTTCTCTCTGTTGCTGAGCAATTAGGAACTTCATCCTCGCCAAGCTCTGTTGAGATTTGAACTTCGCACACACCTGACTCCCTCGAATCATTTGGAACAACTTTGAAACTGTACTCTGTACCTGGAAGTAGACCTCTCACACTGAACCTTCTATTTGGTACGAGCGAGGTGCATGTCGGCTCCATCGGATACTCCACTTCATCAGCTTTGCGGTACCACATGGTGTAAGCAGGGATGTTTTCACCACAGGGTTCTTCGGAACCCAAAATAATAGTGAGGGATGTGGCGGTGACATCTTCAAACCTCACCATATTTGGAGTCAGCAAATGTGCACCTGAAAATGTGATGTATACACAGAGATCAATGTTATAACATTATTCGAGAATCTGAACCCAGTCACAAAAAATTTAATCTACCGATAACTGTACAATATTTGCATCCAATAGGGAGCGGATTCAATGACCCACTTCAATTTTCAAAAAAGAAATAATAAAAAACAGATGAAAATAAGTTACTTGACTTTTTCCTCAAAAAAGTCACTGAATCCGCTTGACATCCAATACCATGGTCATGTGCTTTGAAACAAAAATGTAAAAAGAATAACCTTTGTAGTCGGTCATATATCGTGTTTTGGCTGCTGATCCCAGAAATAGTTTTTCACAAAAAGTAAATTAACATTATTACATCTTGCCAAAAGTAATTTTGACATCCCAACCAATTATCAAAAATTAATTTTGGGAGACCATTCCCAAACATAAATCTCATTCTTATAAAATTACTCGAGTGTTTCAATGTCTTACCAATGACCCAAACAAGTTCGAAAAATTAAGATAAAATAATTGAAAGTCATAAACTAGTTAGTTCCATATATAAAACAAATCAGAAGGGAAATTGCAAATGATATAGATTCACAAGGGAAATTGAGAAAAAAATAACAGCAAAGAGTGATCACCTTGAGTTGTTGGATTGGGTGATGATGGCAAGATCCTTTTCGAAAGCAGTGAATCAAGCGATTCAAGAGCAAAACCACATTGCTTCTGAACCTCAGGTCCTGATGAAAGCCTGTTCACAATTCCCCTACCAATCTTCACCGGTGAGCCAGTGAGTGGGCCCACTTCAGGTTCAAGTTTCTTCACTGCTTCATCAACAATTTTATAAAGTTCGTCATACTTTTCAGTTCCTTGTAAAAGTCTCTGGCTTAAGGAGACACGATAACAGAGTATATCTACACGTCTAGTATCCTTTGCTACCATCAGTTGTTTTCTCCAGCATCTAATATATTTTGATAAACAAGCCCAGATGAGATTGATCTAACCTTACAAATTGCCAAAATTTCATCCTATGATTAATTTGGCACATACATCACGCAGTAAAAAATAACTTTACCATATTTTGATAGAGTAGTGTCTTTGCCATAATGTTGAGTAGAGTGTCTTACCATAGCTAAGCAATCAAAAATAACATTCAACAAATAATCAATCTCTCTCTTTCAGAAAACTGATCATGCCTAAGATTCTTCTTGAAATATCAGCCCTATGCATGTATAAAGCAAATTACGCACTAAATAAAGCCATGATCCAATTTGCTATCATACACAACCTAGAGCTTCATGATCACGTAAAAAAAAAGGGAGCAAGATTTTTTTCTTTTTGAAATGGGAAGAGACAATCTACATCTTAATATCATTGACTCATTTTATACAGTTGGACCAGATGTGAACTTTAGAATGAAAGGTATTCTAAGACTACTCAGTTGACATTTTATCCCAATTTTTTTTGTCTATTCTGAAATTCTTTTGATGGATTTTGCAAACAGCAAATGACTCAATACAATTTTCTAGAACCCTGATACATATTATTTATTTGCAAGTGTAGCAAAAACACTCCAAGAAAATTGATACAATCTTCTAAAACCCTGTTGCATATTAATTATTTGCATGTGTAGTAAAAAAAAAAGCAACAAGTATTTAAATAGAGAGAGGGAGAAAAGAAGCAGAATTTTAAATCAATAATTGATGTAATCTAAGAAATTGAAAAGCATAAGTATTACCCGAGTAAATCATTTACTTTCCCACAAGCAACACAGTAGAAGCCTCCATCAAGCTTGGGACGCTCCCCATCTTTGCCAATTCCAGAACCATCATGTTTTAAAGCACACTCAAGGTGGCATGACAAGCCACATGAAACACCTGGAAATGGATTCTCAGAACTACATATTAACCACAGGCTAGGGTCTTTGTTATCATCATATTGATGACAAATGCAACATGAACATCTTTTACAAAATGCATCTGCTTGATTCAGGGTAGCTTTGCAGGCTGAGTTCTTGCAGTATGTAGTATTAACAGAATCACTACCATTATTATTGACTGAAATGCTGGTCACAGGAACAGGTAAGTGAGAAGGATTCTCAGATTTTCTCTGCCTTTTAGCAGGTTTCTGACCAGATGCAGGAGAAGAAGAATGTGGTTCAGGGTCTGTTGCAGCTTCATGGCCCCCTGATTTCTTTTCAGAAACAATTTTTAGAAGATTTTCTATAATTTTCAACTTCGTCAACCCAGTATACTTTCTCTCTTTTCCCATCTCTGCACACAATATTTGCAAAATCTCCTGACGGCTCCATGACTGCAGCATCTCAGATGCACCATGAGACCACTTAGATACTTCATATACAAGTTCTCTTTTTTCCTCCATACTCAATTTACTGCACTTGGAAGGATCAAGAGCAAGACCTGAGATTAAGCAAAAGAAAACACATCATTATCTGCACAACAGATACATGAAAACACTCCAACATTAAAACATCCAAGCAGTGAAGGAGACAAGCTAGATCCACAGAGACTCATACCATCATATATTTTTTTTTCAAATTTCTTCAGAATAAATGAATTATTATTGCAATTATCGTTCTACATACGTATTAAATCGGTAAGTTATCTGCCAAGTTATGGCCTCAATTTTGTAATAGTATAAAACTTTGACTACTTAAAAAATATTGCCAAGAAGGCCAAAACAAGTAACACAAGGAAAGGTATACAACTGGAACCAGTTGACTTTGCACCACAAGGACATACAAACCATTTGAAACACTGTAAGAAATAAAAACATAGGAGACATCGTGCAAGGGACTAGTCAAGTAAGACAATTAAGCAGTTGGACATAATCTTCTTTGACCTTTATTGGAGACTCCATTCTCCTAATATAGAACTCATAGACCCGCTAATTTATTAGCTGGCCCATCGTACACCAAATTACAAACTGACTAACCATACTCCCTCCCTTATAATACAACAATAAAGTATTTTGCACTTCTCACGAAGCCAGTTCTACGACCCTAAATACACAATCACAGAAACAAAATAAAAAAATATATAAAAACAAAAATCAAATCAAATATAGAAACAAAAACAAGCATAAACACCTCTATTATGATGAACTGAAAAATAAATAAAAAGCTAATCACCACCCAATATTCAGAAAAGGCACACAGGAAGAGATCACGATAAATTAAATCAAACTTCGGGAAAATAAGAGAGGCCACAATGCTAAAATACCACCATACGGATTAATCTATACGTGGATCGTCAAATTGAGCAGAAAGTAAATCTCATGAGCCTGAACAAAGCGCAGATAAAGAATTCTTGAGAGAATTCAATCACCGCAGTTTCAACAGAACGGAAAAGTGAGCACTATGCATGAAAATTAGGAGAAACAGAGTGACGAATAAGCAATTCACCCTCAAAAGACGAATCTGTAGCCATAGATATGCAACACGAAGGAATCACTCAACCCACCACATTACCGCCAAAAGCCCAAAACTTGATCGAACCTGCACAACACAAAATCCAACCCGCATCATGGGTCGCCGTTCATAAACCAAAAAATGATAAATTAAAGGGAAAAAATTATGAGAACCGAAAATATTAAGAGAGAGAGAGAGAGAGGGAATGGAATAACAAGTACCAAAAATAGATGCTTGGAATTGTAGAAGAAAAAAAGGAATCCATTAACAGAAAAGTTAGTCTCAGTCACAGTTTCTCTGCGCGTGTAAAAGAGGGAGATTGGAGGTGGTGGTGGTGGTGGCGGAGGACCTTGCTTTTAGAGAGAGAAAGCTCCCAAGTTGTATAGAGAAAAGAGTGAGAGAGAGAGAGAAAGAGAGAAGAGTTTGCTTTGTTTGTTTGATAAAAATAAAAAAAAAAATAATAATAATAAAACAGCTGCATGCTCTGTTGCTATTGATATTGCGATTCTCACTCACTGGAGACATTTTTACATTTCAGCCTTGGTTCGGTTGGAATTTGGAATAATCCAAGTTAGAAAATTACCGAACTATCCTTCACCTGTTATGTACAGCAGTATCTTCTTCCACCTCATACACAATTTTGTTAAAAATAAATTTAGTTGTTTAAAACAATATTTTTTTCTAAAATTAACCAACAAGATTTGTGGGTAGATAAGATATCTATCTGAAAATATAAAAAAAAAAGTGTATAAAATAAATTCCACAAAAAATATCAATGAGATCTTTCTTAATTACCTAATTGACGTAAAAAAAAAATCTCATATTGAATTGAATCTCGGTGGTGGAGGGGTTAATATTGAATTGAATTTGGCGAGAGTGCATTTATTGTGTGGTGCATCCGAATTAGTGTAGCATCCACATACACCATATCCCATCACTAACCTGCACCATAAATTCATACATCATACCCATATGAAAGGGAGTGTTCTGGTGTGACATGGCATTGCATTCTAGGACAATATTTTACCTATATGTTTTGTCTATTTCTCTCCATCTCCATTCATTGTCATTTTTCACACCTTTTTCATATATTTCATCACTCCTCCTACAAATTTCATGCACAACTCAAATGTAAACAATGTTAATACCTCTAACTTTTTTTCATTCCTTCCTCAAATTTCTTTATAACCAGCAGTTATCGTATTAGAATGAAAAATTTGATAACTTTATACATCTTTTAAGGAAATCAATCAAAATAAAGACATGTAGATATTTAGGTTATTTTAAATCATGAAACACATTTTTTTGTGAGTTTTCGTTTTGAGAATAGAACTTATTATCGAAGGACCACTCTTTTCTGTTTTTCTGTACCGCCGTTCTTTCTTAACGGGACACGCTTTACCTGACCCACACTGTCAGGAAGACTTTCGATACTAGGACCATACTGCACTTGTCTGAGCCGGTATTAACCATCGGCTCTGATACCACTTGTCAGGTTTTACAGAGGGGTTTCACTGGGGAGAACAACACCAATGAGATCTGAGCCTAACCACATAAGACATTGATACCACTCTCAACCCAAAACCTTAAGGCAATGGGTTTATGGGTCTTTATTCTTATATAGTGCTCTACTTTCTCATTTCTGGTCAATGTGGGACTTAGACTGACACTTGGATTCCTAACAACTTTTACCTTTAAATAAATTCAAATGAGAAAACAACACTTTTAAATCTTGAAAGTTATAGTTATCATAATTTCTATTTATTAATTAATGAGTTAAATAAGTTTGTGATTATCTTCAAAATTTTGATATATTTTAATTATGGTTCTCTTGATATATATTTTTAGTATATATAGCCATTTTAATATAGTTATGTTATTTTGTTTAATAATTTAAACACATTTCTTTCAAATGTTAGTATAAAGTTTAATATTTTAAATACCCACAAAAATATATTTGACATGTTAAAATAATTGAGTTAAAATAATTATATTAATAAATTAAAGTTTTGTATACGTATTATAATTCTACTTGAAGTTCATAAAGCATGTTTAATCTTTAATGTATATAAATAATGTTATCAACAATTTTGTATAGATATTAATTATTATTTTTCTGACAGATGTACAAAACTATCCATGGCGATGCTTAGGTTTGAAATATGGGTGGGAGAGTTAAATTTTGTTGTTGACAGTACGGAAGGAACACACATGGGTGATGAGTGATCAGGTCAACTAGGGGTATTATAGTCATTTAACATTAATTGCCCCCACAAAATTACTGCAGAAAGAAAAGTACACATTTTTTTTTAATTTATAATCAAAATTTACACAGCTTATCCATCTACTTAGCCAATCAAATTACTCCTTTGCAGAAAGTACATTATTATATTATATATATTTTTTATAATAAATGAAATTATTCACATTTTCAAGAGAGAGAAATTTATTTTCCCATATTAAATTATATTTTTGTACAATGAGGATGTTGTGCAGTGATCTTTTCCCATCTGAGGCCACTCACTTTCTCGATTGGTTTGGCTTATAATGCAGCCCATGTTTGGTTTGTATTACACTTAAAAATTGTGTAAATTGTATGAGCATCATCAATCATGCTCTGTGGTTGTTGGTTTTCTTCTATATGTGGTACAGTACTTAAAAGATACTACTGCTTTAAGCAAATTTATGGATATGAAAATAGAAAAATAATAAAAGGGCACTTCTTATTACTGTTTTAATTAATCCAGAAAATAATTTAAGAGAATAAGGAATAAGAAAAAAAAAAATGAATGGAGGGTAAATGTGAGAGATCTCAACCGAATAACAGATATTTAAATGGAGTGGAGCGTTAGGAATGGTAGAAAGAAAAGGAAAAGATAAAGTGAATTATTTATAGTTAAAATGAAAACGACGTTTGCCTAAACAAAAGAGTGGCAGAGATAAGGAGGTGCCGCATAGAGCGCCGACGAAATCAAAATTATGGGTACCACCCAATGCTTACAAACCTTTCTTTCTGCTTTTCTATTTTTATTTTACAATTTTAATTCCTTTTTTATGAGAGCTCATTTTTAGAAAAATAAATTAAACAGATTTATGGTACTGTTGGAGTTGCTTAAATTTTAATATATATATATATATATATATATATATATATATATATATATATATATATATATATTTCGACATTAAACAAATAATGGTGCACAGGTGTTTATTATTATTTTCTTTTATCCACCTACTCTGAATAAGAAATATAAATTCGTACAGAACCAATTACTCAAGTGACGCTATTTCATATTAAATATTGAATATGAAACGTAGTTATCGAGTATTTGGGATAACTTATCTATTCTATAATTTGTTTAGTATAAGATTTAAATCTTGAGATCAAGGTATACTTTGATCTTACAATAAAATTAAAATTATAACTAGTGTAATATCTATTAAGGGTAACAGAACGTACCATTGGGAGACGACAAAAATAAAATAATTCAAAGATGGTATCATTGGGTTAAGTTCAGCCATTGACTCTAATGTAAGGAACATGTTTCATCATGTGATTTATTTTTGTGTTTCTAATCTTTTCATAATCTCACTTGTGAAAAGTTATATATTTGAAAGAGATAGATATATATAAGTGTCTATTCTATTAGTGTTGCATGTATCGAAGAAGGAGGAAGAGATATTTCATCATAAATGCCTATTGATTTCTAATTTTCTAGATAAGACATTGATTGTTATCTACAAGAGGATGTTAAAGTTGTCTTCATGGGATTTTTGTTTTGTTATGATTATGGCCATGACAAACTTTTGTGGGATTATCTAGCAGAAGATTTGTAGAATCATCTATCTCATAGATCATTCAACCAAATATATTATTATTATTATTATTATTATTATTATAAGAAATAAAATTATAAAATGGGTGACTCCGTATTCAAAGATCTAACATAGAACTTCTCATATTACAATAATTAATATCAAATATTTATATTAATCTTTTTACAAAAGATAGATCTCAAGACATACAAACATATGAAGATGTAAGATTTTCATCAGTACTTTCAAACGTGTTGATCATATAAGTCATAAACATCATTTGAAGTTGTCTGTTTCCAGATCCACTTCTATTATTTATTTACTTTTGAGTTTTGTTTTTTTTTTCTACTTATTCTGACCCCTATGTATGCACAAAGAAGTAACAAACCAACGGCATCGTAAATGTGCCACGTGTCCCACGTGCTTACCATCCCAACTCCCAACACTAATAAAATAAAACAGGAGGAAAATTTTATTCTGAAGCAACGGTTTATTTACAAGGGCTACACTAGTGTGCTCTGTTTCTTTATTTTGATTCTGCACTGGAATAAACAAACCATACGTAAAAAGTCTGTAACAATTTTATTTTATTGAACAATTATTAAAAGTATAAAGAATTAAAAATTACGATGAAATGTATTGAAAATGATGATAGTGTTACGTAAAAATCATGATGAAAAGATAATTTACGTAAAATCCGATGAGAAGTAAAGAAAAATTTAGGTTATTCCAGCTGGCAAGAGCCGTGCGTTTGAAAGAAGATTAAAAATGAAAAATTAGCGTTGGAAGTGGGTAACAATAACAAAGAAGCTATTTATATAATATTTGTGCATCTCCATGAATTAAAAATATGAAAGGAATATTATCTTGTTCATATAGCTATTGGAAAGGCTTAGATACATTGCATACGTACGATCGGGAATAATTATTAGTGGTGTTATAATTAATTATCAGCTATTATTGGTGTTGCTGTTTCATAAAGAATTTTCTATTAGTGGCCATCGTTCACCAACAATTATTATTATCCTTTTGTGGTCCTTCTTTCATTTTCCCTATTTTTTTTTTTTGGGTGGTCCTTCTTGTTATCAATGATGACATGAAAATCATTGCATTCTATATCATCGCTTAAGTTTCATTGTTGATAAACGATGTTACCACTCCAAATTAAACTTTGAAATAATTAGCCACACTGCGTGAAGGTTCTTCTAAACACCAACGAATTATGATTCCTACAACACTCAATGATTCAAAGAAAGAAAGAATTGTAAGGAGGAAGTTTTGACTTCAATATTTTTATATATCTCTAGTAGTGCCCCACCTAACTTCAACTTCATCTCCCATGTCTCGTGAATTATGTTGGACTTATAAACATGGTTTTTCCTGTTGCACAATCTCAATAATTACAAATTACTTTGGCTTTAAATTACATTTCTTCAAATGATTAATTGTTATGATCATAGGAGCATTTTCTTAATAGGAACATTGAGAATTAATGAACAAGAAGTGAAGTCATGTCTTGTAGTGGGATCAAATGTGAAATCGAACTAATCTAGAGTCGGTAGAACATATAGAAAAAACCAAAGAAAATAGAAAACTCGGAATAGTCAAAGTCAAGGTTGTTTCAGATTATTAGAATTCCAAATACAGTAAAAGCCATTTGCCAATTAATTTGTGACATGACCATTTTAAAGGGGTCATAAATCATTTTATACTTGGTGGTTGAGGTGTGTGTGTGTGTGAAGTTAGTAACAATATATTTTAGAGTATTTGAACATTTCAACTTTATATATATATATATATATATATATATATATATATATATATATATATATATATATATATATATATGTTTTTTTTTTTTTTTTTA